>ERZ1023203.41-NODE-41-length-46357-cov-16.368861_pt1 | contig 46357 bp, 38 predicted proteins | sample MGYA00380444_ERZ1023203 | MGnify/ENA primary metagenome ERZ1023203 (study PRJEB33173, sample SAMEA4830386) | metagenome | study: EMG produced TPA metagenomics assembly of the PRJEB25223 data set... | reverse complement strand
CCAACTTAGAACAAGTACAAACAATGTTGGAACAGGCATTCACAGAGAAGCACTATGGTGGAGTCCTTCTTTGGGATTCTGAAATCGGAAATGTTTTATGGCTATGAGAAAACATTTAAATCACTTAATCAATTGGAACAAGCCATTATAGACTATATTGATTATTACAACAACAAGAGAATTAAGGTAAAACTAAAAGGACTTAGTCCTGTGCAGTACAGAACTAAATCCTTTGGATAAATTATTTGTCTAACTTTTGGGGGGCAGTACAGAAAAACCTTGATACTATGCGTTTTTTGATTGTGAAGACTTTTATCCACCTATTATACAAAGTTAAGTATCCATCACAGTTTACAATTAGCCTTCATTACTTAACCCATTCACCATTATAGTTTAAGTAGTAACCACCTACTGTGGTATTAACAGCTAAAGCACCTGAATCATAGGCATAGTACCAGTTACCATTGACTTGGAACCAGCCTGTTTTCATATCTCCATTACTTGCATTTAGATAGTATCAAGTCGAACCTTCCTGATACCAACCAGTTGCCATAGCTCCTGATGAACGGAGATAGTACCATTTGTTCCCAAGGTTTTGCCAGCCAGTTCTCATATCACCATTTTCAGCATCTAGATAGTACCAAGTTGAGCCTTCCTTATACCAGCCAGTTGCCATAGCTCCTGACGAATGGAGGTAGTACCACTTATTACCTAGATATTGCCAACCTGTTTGCATAATGCCAGTTGCTGGATCTAGATAGTACCATGGAGCTGCTTTTAGCTTCTCTTCATCATACGTAAGAGGGTAATCCTTAACCCAACCACGTGCTAGCTCTCCAACCGTCAATCTGTTGATGCGAGAATCAAAGCCACCATCCTTCTGTAAATAATACCAATGACCCTCTTCATAAATCCAACCAGTTTTTAAAGTATGATAACTACGCTGATCTTCAAAATAATAGACTCGTTTCTCTGCTTGGCTATCATATTCTTCCCCATGATGTTTGTTGGTATTCGTAGCAGTTTTTGCTTCTAAAACTTGCTTGCCAACAAATTCTTGTAAGACACCATCTTGACCAAAATAAAACCAATCTGGTCTAAGAGCAATCTCTATTCTTGGAGAAGGACCAATCGTAACCCCCTTGTGTGGAGCAGGTATATATTGCCAGCCGACAACCATCTCTCCGGATAAAGGATCAAAATAATAGTACTTCCCATCTATCACTCTCCAGTAGGTTTCTTTTAGAGCCCCCTTTTTGTAGTAGGTTCTACCATTTTCTTTGACAAACTGCCATCCTTCAGAATCATCTGCAAATACTGTACTGGTCCCTAGCAAACCGAAGAAAAATGTGGCTAGTGCGACTTGCATCATTTTTTTCAAAAGCTTCATTTTATATATCCTCCAACATCAAATCCACTCACCAGATGAAGCGAAGTTATAAACTTTACCATCGATAGTTTGGCTACCTGTAACCATTGCTCCATTTGAATTGAGATAATACCAGTTTCCATTTACTTTTTGCCAATCTGTAAGCATCTTACCGGAACTGTCTAAATAATACCAAGTATCATTTATCTCCTGCCAACCCGTTTGTTTATCATGTTGTCTATAATAGTACCAACTACCATTTATTTTCTTCCATCCTTCAAGAGAGTAACCTTTAAGAACCGAATAAATAAATGGCAAATTTCGTTCATTTAATTTAACTGCACTGTTAATTTGATTAGCTCCATCTCCTAAAGTATGCACTCCTACTACACGGTGACTAGCATCATAAACTGTAGATCCACTAGACCCCTCTAAAGTATTAACTTGGTAATCCAAGAACATGCCATCATCACTTAAAACTTGTTTTTTATCTGTATACATTTGATGAATTTTAAAATTATATGATAGATAGCCTGTGATAGTCACAGTTATTCCTGTCAAATTTTTTTGACTAGTAGGAAGACCCAAAGTCCCTAATTTTGCACCAATGGGCTCTTCTAGAATTAATAAAGCCAAGTCATATTCCCTTGCATCCTTAGAATTTAAATTTCTAAATTCCTTCAAATAACGAACTTCCTTTACTTTGATCTTTCCAAATAGTTCTTGACTTGGACTAACAGCCGGAAGAACATAAATATCATCCGCTTCTTTCCCATAGTCATGTCTGTAGTAGTTGTGAGCCGCTGTAATTAACACATTATCTTTAATAAAATTCGCACTTCCCCTCCCTTCTACATTCATTCCATCGGCTACTCCATAATACTTAGATAAAACCATAGCTGAAGTCGAATACGGATACTGTAAAGTATTATCAATTTTAATCAAATCATCATTACCGATAATACTTCTGATTGCTTTTGGTAGTATGAACCATACGTTGGTGAAATCTCAGATAATGAAGAATCATTAGACTCTGGACCTTTTTCTAGTGTCTCACTTACCTCATATTCTTCACCTGTACTAGAAATAACACTCAAAGCAGATACTGTCGATAACTGGCTAGCCAATAAAGTACTCGCAATAATTGAAATACCCAATTTTTTATAAACAGTTTTCTTCATTATTGTATCCTCCTAATGTAATTATAGCGTACTATTCTAAATTTCTTAATCTACTATAGAATCAAGAAATCTACCACCTTCTTTAAATACCCTCCATTATCACATAAACAGGTAAACTTTTCAATTAATGACTGCGCTTTTCAATCACGCTAGAGGTACTTGCTTGCTTCTTTGATACTAAGTTCAGCCATTCTTTCCTTGTTTTTCTCAATAAAGCATGTTACCCAAGTGGGATTCGTTTTGGAGTAGTCTCGCAGAGTCCAGCCAATGGCTTTATTGATAAAAAATTCTGTTTGGTTCAAGTTATGAAGTAGAATCTTTTCCATTAATTGAGTATTGGTCTTCTCTTTTCTTAACAACTGGTGGTCAATAGCGACACGTCTCAGCCAGATATTATCTGATAGGCTCCATTTTATACTCAATGAAAATCAAAGAGCAAACTAGGAAGCTAGCCGCAGATTGCTCAAAACACTGTTTTGAGGTTGCAGATAGAGCTGACGTGGTTTGAAGAGATTTTCGAAGAGTATTAAGATTATTTCTTCTAGTTCAGAGTGTTCATACACCAAACTCCCTACTACTCGATCTAGGATATCTACCGTGTCCCACCAGGATTTTGTCACGACTAACTGCTCTAGCTTAGGCAAATCGGTTTCCTTTAGATAAGACTGCATTGCTTTCAAATAGTTAGCAGCCACATATTGGTATTCTCTAGGATCCTTTTCCCAGCAAGTGTCTGCAAAATCCCAATCGATAATCTTTGTTTTTTTCGCTTCTGGAAAATATTTTTATAGAGTTTATTTCTTTCAGGCACCGCAATACCTAGAAAAGAAAATTGATGGCGCATATAGGCTTCCATGGGCCTTGCTTTTTAGAGTCTTTTGCTGCTTCTAGCTCCTCAAGTAAATCTGCTAAACTCATCTAAAACTCCTCATGCCCCACCAAATGGTGCTGAAAGGCATAGACAGCCGCCTGGGTACGATCGCTGACTTCAAGTTTGGCAAGAATGTTGGACACGTGGGTCTTGACCGTCTTGAGAGAGATAAAGAGGTCATCTGCGATGCGCTGATTTTCGTAGCCCTTGGCGATGAGTTGGAGAACATCTCGCTCACGCGCAGTCAATTCTTCATGAAGTTCCATATGATTGCGGTGGTATTCAACCTTCTTGCTAACCTCTTGCTCAATGGCCAGCTCGCCAGCAGCTACCTTACTGACGGCATGAAGCAATTCATCTGCACTAGAAGTCTTGAGCATATAGCCTTTGGCACCAGCATCTAAGACTGGCATGATTTTTTCATTGTCCAAATAAGAGGTCACAATCAAAATCTTGGCTTCAGGCCATTCTTTAAGGATTGCTAAGGTCGCGTCAATCCCATTCATCTCAGGCATGACAATATCCATGACAATGACATCTGGACGCAGTTCCAAGGCCAAGTCAATCCCTTGAGACCCGTTGGACGCCTCACCTACAACTTCTACATCGTCTTGGAGGTCAAAGTAGCTTTTCAAGCCCAATCGGACCATTTCATGGTCATCTACTAGTAAAATTTTCATCTTTACTCCTTTATCATTCCTTATCTAACAGGGGAATACGGATATCAACTGCCAGCCCTTGCTTGGGAGCTGTCAAGAGTTGAACTGTTCCAGCCATATCTTCAACCCTCTCCTTGATATTTCGCAGTCCATAACTCAAGTCGTCTAAGCTTCCTAACCGGAAACCAATCCCATTGTCCACCACCTTCAGTTGCAATTCAACATCTGTCTGATAGAGGTAGACATCTAGGCAAGATGCCTGGGCATGGCGGAGGGTATTGCTAATCAACTCTTGCAGGATACGGAAGATATGCTCCTCGATTTTCTTAGGCAATTTCGTCATATTCTGCTTGAGACTAACCCTAAGATCACTCTTGTCCTCAAGCTCTTTTAAGAGAATTTGAATCCCTTCTATCAAGCTCTTCTGCTCCAGTTCAACTGGTCGCAAATGCAAGAGCAAAACCCGCAAATCCTTCTGGGCAGTTTCTAAAATAGCTGTGACACTCTGCAACTGGATCTGCATCTTTTCTCTATCCAATTTCAAAGCCTGCTGACTGATACCCGATAAAATCATGTGGGCCGCAAACAACTCCTGACTGACTGTATCGTGCAAATCCCGAGCAATTCGCTTCCGTTCTTTCTCGATGATTTCCTCTTCCTGAGCAAGGCTATGATTTTCAGCTTTTTGAAGAGCTTCTGTCAAAAGGTTAAGTTTACCTGATAAGGACTTGAAACTGGCATCCAAATCTGGATCTGCAACCTGAACCACTTCTTGCCCTGCCAATAAACGCTTGAGATTAGCCTGCATTTTTCTTAGAGAAAGCTCTTCGATCCCTCGCCAAAACAGGGCTAAGAGACAGGTTATGGACATGCTGAAAACCAACAATAAAAAGACAAATTTTTCTGTTTTTTCGACATCGTGCAAAAAGATAGACCAGTCAAAATCAAGTATTTCCAGCAAGCTGTGGGAGAAAAAAAAGACAAACAGGAAGGAGGTGAGAGCAATAATGACATAGGCTTGTTTTTTCATCCTCTAACCACCTCCACATCACCAATCATAGTGGTCAAGAAAATCTTGACACTCTTGTTACTCTTGAGATAGTCTTTTGTTTCTTGATGATAGTGTTCATTGCGGAGGGCTCGCTTGGGCTGGTTGAAAAAAGTCAAATCCCCATAGAGACAGTTAACGCTGAGACTGACTTCCACATCTACAGGTACGATGATTTTGGTCGTTCCTACTATCTTTCTGAGGATAATGACATTGTCATGATTGGTTAAGATGACCCTCTCCAGATGAATAGTGTCCTTGCCCATGAAGCGAAAGAGATTGATATCATCGAATTGGCAAGTCTGGTAGCTTGAAAAATGATGAAGATTTCCAAACCAACGATTTTTCTCCTTCTTAACCGTCACGACCTCTTCAAAAACCAAATTGGTCTGCTCTTTTTCCTGGTTCATCATCGGGTAAAGAAGAAAGAGGCTATAGATAACCGCAACAAAAATAGCTAGAATCACAAAAGGATTGAGCATAACGATGAAAAAGAAGAGAATGGTTGCCGCTACTAAAAGAAGATTATTTCCCTCTTTACCAGTGTAGTAGCGAATCAAAAGCAAAAAGAGGAATAGTATCAGCAGAAAACGCGAAAAATGCTCTGATACCATCAAAATCAGAGCTCCTGTCAGAAGACAGGCTTCGATAAATAAAAAGATTTTAAATTTTCTCATAGGTTCATCCTCTCCCTTCTATTTTATCACAATTCAAAAAAGTCACCTCAGTCTGAGGATGGAAAAAAAGGCGCTGGTTACGCCTTTTTCATCTGATCATTTGCTTCTTTTAATTTTCCATAAAGAAGATAGTCTACTTTTTGTAGATCTGCTATGGTGGCACAGTTAAGGGAACACATAATCAAGCGTAGATCTGCTTTCCAGCCTTGGACAATGCCAATCACTTCTTCAACTGTGTAGGTTTCAACCAATTCCAGAACGGTTCGTGACAATCCCACAGCCTTAGCACCAAAAACCAAGCACTTAATCATATCCAGCGGATTCCGAACCCCTCCACTAACCAAGAGTTCGACCTTATCTTTCCATTCTTGGGCATTGAGAAGGGCCTGCATGGTAGACTGACCCCATTGATTGAGGTAATCACGCTGGCCACTACGACGGTTTTCGATATAGGCAAAGCTGGTGCCACCACGACCCGATAGGTCCACTGTACGAACACCGAATTCATAGGCTCTTTCGATTGTCTTGGCATCCATTCCAAAGCCCACTTCCTTGAGGACAATAGGAACGGGAATTTGCTTGCTATAATCTGCTAGATGCGATTGCCAGCTTCTAAACTTCCTTTCTCCCTCGGGCATGAGTAATTCCTGCATGACATTGACATGCACTTGCAATAGAACAGGATTCATCTCTTCTACAGTCTGAAGTCCTAACTCGACAGGCTTGTCCAATCCAATATTGGTTCCAAGGAGGAGATTGGGATAACTAGACTTGACAGAAAAAGAATCATCCGTTGGATTTTTGAGGGCTGCGCTATAAGAACCCGTTACAAATAAAATACCACAGGATTCCGCCACCTGAGCCAGCTTTTGATTGATTTCTCTTCCCTTATTACTTCCACCAGTCATGGCATTGATATAAAAAGGAAAGTCCCACTTTCGACCAGCAAACTCTGTCGAAAGATCGATTTCATCCAGATTGTAAAGAGGCAAGGAAGAATGAATCAGCTCCACCTCATCAAAGCTATTATAGGAACTTTTCTGCTCAAGGGCATAGAGGATATGCTCGTCCTTACGATTTGTCGTCATGTCCTATCCTTTCTTGATATAAGAGCTCAATCCCCAGATCGGCCCAACGATTTTTTAAGGTTTTGGTTGATTGCGCATCAAAACTCAGGGCGATGCCACAGTCACCACCACCAGCACCACTACTCTTGGCAACGGTCTGCAAATCTTGACTGGCTTCTTTCAACTGTCTAAGCAAAGGCGTGTAAATATCTGTACTCAAGCCTTCTAAAAGCTTGCTGGCTACTTCTACTTGATCGATAATCTTTTCTGATTTCCCCTGTTCCAAGGCTTCTACCAGAGAAGTCACCGTTTCTTTTGAGGAAGTTAAAAAATTTTGATTGATATTTTGCTTGATTTGCTGGACCATGTGACTCGATACAGCCACTTCCTTGGTCCATCCCACTAAGAAATCACATTCTAAAGTTGGTTTCACTTGTGAAATTGAAAAGCCCCAATCACGCTCCAGAACTGTCGCCAAGTTTTCTTCTTCTAACCAAGCAGCCACCTTCTGGCGATCAAATGACTGGTAGAGAACCAAATCCTCTGCCACAATACAGGCAAGGTCCCCCATGGAACCATTGTCTCCTCGCTTGAGCAAGACAGCGCTAGTCAGCTTGAACAAGAGCTCCTGATCAACAGAAACATCATACAGAGCCAGTAAAGCCTTGACAACCAAGACAACGACGCTGCCACTAGAACCTAGACCAAACTTTTTCCCTTCTCGTTCCATTTTGCCACAGATTTTTAGGGAAAAAGGTCTTAAATTCTGACCGCGAACAGCGAGGAAGTCTCTCATCAAAGCAATCGTTTCTTGAATCAAGCTGTAGTCAGGATTAGGCCTTAAGTCCACTGCGAAATCAAACATATCTGAATAGATACGGTAGCTGTCAGAAAAAGCAATCTCAGCCCTCATATAGATGGGAATATCCTTTATCAAAGCTAACTGCCCTGGCTCTAAAATAGCATATTCACCTGCCCAATAGAGTTTTCCGCAAGTTTTAACAGCAATCATCTTGACTCAAATCCTTTGTTTTTGACACAATCAAGCGATAACGCTGACCGAAAATTTCTGATAAATGCTCCAAGTCTTTCTCCTGACAGAAGACCTTAACATTGGGACCAGCATCCATGGTAAAGTAGCAGGCCTCTCCTTTCTCACGAAGCTGGCGAACAAAGTCCATAGCCTCATAAGAGGCATCCGTCAGATAAGAAAAGGCTGGACTAGCAGTCTTTGTCGTAGCATGCATAGCCAGGGCATTTTTCTCCGTTAATTCTCCAATCTTGGCAAAATCATTTTCCTTGAGATAAATCAGCATATCCTGATAGTCCTTCTCAGACTGACGAACCCAGTCGTCAAAAGTCGTCGAGGTTTCCACACAAAGTTTCATCCCGTCACGGCTAGAGATTGGTTTTTTCTTGTCCTCTAGCACCAACATAATCATAGCTAGTTTCAAGTCTGTCTCTACAGGGTAAATTTCTCCACTATCCTTATCCCAGGCTCCTAGTGGTCCATAAAAACTCCGAGAAGAAGAACCTGAGGCAAATTTGGCTTCCTGTGCCAACTGACTTCTATCCAATCCAAGCTTGAAATAAGCATTACAAGCCTTGACCAGGGCGGACAAACCACTAGAACTTGAGGACAGACCCGCTGCCGTAGGCATATTGTTTTGAGTATCGATACGGACAAAGCCCTCACCAGCTGGACGATAACGGTCAATAATCTTACTCATCTTGGCATGCTCGACCTCATTTTGTAGCTGACCATTGATGTAAAATTCGTCAGCTGTTACATTGGCTGGTAAAGGCGACAAGGTCGTCTCTGTATACATATTTTCCAAAGTTAGAGAAATACTGCTAGTAGCAGGCACCATCTCTTTTTCTTTTTTCTTTCCCCAATATTTGATAATAGCAATATTTGCGTAGGAACGTACTGTTACAGGCTCTCTATCCATGTCTGAACAGCTCCTTTCTCTTCTAATCTTTCTGCTAGTTCTTGTGCGTGTGTCAAATTGGTTACCAAGGCTATGATACAACCTCCTAGCCCACCACCGCTCATCTTGGCACCCAGAGCACCATGGCTAAGAGTCGTTTCAACCAAAAAGTCTGCCTCAGAGCTACTGACTCCAATTTCTTTTAAATGTAAATGCGCTTGACTGAGGATTTGTCCCAGTCCTTCAGCATCTTTTTGTGAAATCGCAACTTCTGCTTGCTGGGTTAATTCTCCCAAGGCATGCAAAAACGGTAGGGCATCCTTGCCCTTATTTTGAACCACTTGGATGGCTTCACGAGTATGACCATAAACACCCGTATCGGCAATCACCAAATAGGCGGATAAATCCATCTCAAGTTCTGTAAATCCTACGTTCTTGATAAAGCGAATAGGTTGGTCACTGAGACAGGTCTTAGCATCCAAACCACTAGGATTCATATGGGCAATCATTTCAGCTCGATTGACCAAGATTTCTAGTACATCATGAGGCAGAACAGCCTGATAGTAGTCAAATACCGCACGAATGGCCGCTATGCTGATAGCCGCTGACGAACCCATCCCCCGTTTCTCAGGGATAGCCGAGTCAATCTCACAACGAATGCAGGCTTCTGTGATATCCAAATACTCCAGTGAGGCATAAACCGCCATGGACAAGGTATCCTCCTCATAAAGGCGCCAAGGACTCTCTGCAGGAACTACCTTACAGGTCACCTCCACCTCCAAAAGAGGCAGGGAAATGGCAGGATAACCGTAAACGACCGCATGTTCCCCTATTAAAATTATCTTACTATGTGCCTGGCCGACACCAACTTTTTTTGTCATTTTTTCCTTTTACTAGACGAAAAAACGTCTTATTTTTCATACAAATATTAATTCTTTCCTATCTATTTTATTATATTTTCACAAAAAAAGCGATTGTTTCCATTCACAATCGCTTCTTTCATTATTGAACCCATTCGCCATTATAGTTGACAGAATAGCCATCTACGGTCGTATTCACTGCCAAGGCACCTGAGCTATAAGCGTAGTACCATCTGCCATTGACCTGGAACCAACCTGTCGTCATAGAACGACGAAAGAAACTCCATACCATTAAGTAAAGAGGAAAGTCGTGAGGGAGCATGCGCCATTGACAACCTGTTTTAGTGACGTACAAAGTATCATTAACAAGTACTCGTTTCGGCCATTTATAGGTGCGGTGTTTGGAGAAATAGGGTTCAATCTTCGCCCATTCTTGATCGTTTAAATCAGTATCATATGCTTTACGTATCATAACTCTAGTTTAACATTTTTTTGTGAATACAGGTTCTAAATAATCGACCACGAAAATTTCTTAAGTGGAAAACGCCTTATGAAGTATGCTACGGGAAAGTTATGCACTTAATTTGACAATTCAAGATGTAAAAATATATACTATAGTATATTGAAACTAGAATAGTACACCTCTACTTCTAAAACATTGTTAGAAATCGATTTGACTGTCCTGATCAATTTGTCCTGTTATTATTTCATTTTACTATAATATTTGACAAGTTATCCTAAAAGTATTATTATGTTGTTGTGTTATAGATTGATTGAATCTACCTAAAGGATCCTATTCAATTACTAGAACTATCACATACTCAAGGTCAGCTCACAGATGAGCAACTATTTTGGTTACAATATCTACTAAATTTAAGTCAAACAAATAATTTAGTCAAAATTAAAAAAATAGAGGAACATAAATATGATTACAAAACAGAATGTAATAGTGTTCTACGATTTTTACTAGATAAAACTGTAAATTCTGAAGGAAGGATCACTTCTTCAACAGAATTTGGAAATTTCGTAAGTAATTTATCATTCCAACACGGAATAGCTGGACTACTGTTTCCTCTAAATAAATTGTACCCCCCAGAACTGGATTCTAAAATACTCTCTATCATCAAGAAGGCAGTGACAATTAGAACGACACACACATATGAATATCAATACTCACTGCTATTTGGTGATGCAGGCTATCTATGGTTACTCCTACATTTATTTTCTATCAGTAAAAATCAATACTATCTACAATTAGCAAACGTCACCGCTAAGAAATTAATAGAGAATTATGATACTCTAGAGGAAATAGACTTTGCATTGGGAAAATCTGGTGTCCTATTACCATTAATAAAATACTATCAATTTACCAATGACAATACTCTTAAAACTTTCATCCACAATAGTATATGGGGAAATTTATCATTATTTCCTACAAAGAGATACAGCCAAAGAAAGCATTTTAGACTATAGCTTTGCTCATGGATATTGTGAAATTGCATATGCTTTATTTGCCTATTCTAAAGTCTTAGAACCTTCTATGTTCTATAATGATCTCCATATATTCCATACTGAATTAAAAAAATTATTAGAAAAAGTTACTTCTAATACTGAAAATTTAGGAAATTTACAACTTTCTTGGTGCAAAGGAATTTCCGGAATAATCTTATATCTTTGTATGTACGATTGTGACGGAAACAAAGATATTATTAGTAAATATCAAGAATTTGTTTTTAACCATCATCTAAAAATGATGACAGGATATTGCCACGGAATAACTAGCTTACTACAAACCACTGTCTACAATCAAAACAAATTACTGATGAAAAAAATCCAACAGGTAATTTTAGCATGTTCTGAACGAGATGATCACGGTTTACTGATGTTTCAAGGAGATAGTGGTAAAGCAGATTTGTTTGACTTCGGAATAGGAAGCATGGGGTATATTGGTGTCTATTAAATAATAAATTCCCATTCGATGTGCAGACATAAGGAGAAAAGTATGAAATTATTTTGGACAAACAACATATATAGACAGTTGCTGCTAAACAGCTGTTTTTCATCATTCGGCGACAGTATTTTCTACCTCGCCATTATCAATTATGTGGCTCAGTACAATTTCGCTCCGCTAGCGATTTTACTGATTTCCATTTCAGAGATGGTTCCCCTACTATCGCAACTCTTTCTCGGGATTCTAGGAGATTTTCAAGAAAATAGAGTCAAACACGCACTCTGGATTGCCAAAATCAAAATCCTGCTCTACGCTATTTTGACAGTATTTCTCGTCTTGTCGCCCTTTTCATTAGTTTCAGTCATTATGATTGTCATCATCAACCTCATCTCTGACACCTTGAGCTACCTGTCTGCCTACATGATGAACGCCCTCTACATCAGTGTAATTAAGGACGACCTGCATGATGCCATGGGGTTTAGGCAGTCTCTGATGAGGGTTGTCCGCATTGTCGCCAATCTGGCTGGCGCATTCCTTATCAATGTTATAAGTATTCAAACTATTTCCCTTATCAACACTCTGACTTTTGTCATTGCCTTTTTGGGCCTGTATGTTATTAGACATACCTTGTATGAGGTTGAAAAAAGGATTGAAATGTCACATACAGCACTGAGTTTTAAGAAATATTTTCAACATCTTAAACAATCGCTGGCTGTGCTCCTGAGGTTAAAAGATACCGTCATACTACTGTTTCTGACGACCAGTATGATTGCCATCTTGGATGTGTCCCCTCGGCTGATTGCCCTCCGCTTCATCCAACAAACACTAGCACAACTAAGCATTGGGCAACTCCTCGCCCTGCTCTCCATCATCATGTCTTGTGGAGCTATCCTTGGCAATATGACCAGCAGTAATCTATTTAAAAATATCCGTTTCACGCACCTCTTGGTTTTCTGTGAGATTTCCCTATTGGCTCTAATAACTAGTATCCTTTATCAAGCCTATATCGTAATTTTCATGACCAGTTTCATCAGTTCTACGATTATAGGCATTCTCAGCCCTCGCCTACAAGCAGCTGTCTTTGCCTATATCCCCAGTGACAAGATGGGGACGGTGGGCTCTGCTCTGAGCACAGTGGACATTCTCGCCCCGTCCCTGCTCTCCCTATTAGCCCTATCCATAGCATCGGGCGTTTCGGTGCAGTTAGCATTGATATTTTTGTATCTTATTTTGATTGCTCTTATCTTTTGTCAATGGTTAGTCAAGTTCAACACTCATAACTAACAAAAAAGCATGTGTAGATTTCACATGCTTTTTAATCTCCCCAATCGTCAGGTCAAGTACAACAAAGTCACTTCTTTGATTAAGCGAGTGTTCTAATATAATTATAAGCACCCTGTCATTACCGAACCCAGTCGCCATTATAATTGACAGAATAGCCGTCTACGGTCGTATTCACTGCCAAAGCACCTGAACCATAGGCATAATACCATTTGCCATTGACCTGGAACCAACCTGTCTTCATACCTCCATTACTTGCATTTAGGTAGTACCAAGTTGAACCATCTTGATACCAACCAGTTGCCATTGCTCCTGATGAACGGAGGTAGTACCACTTGTTACCAAGGTATTGCCATCCTGTTTTCATATCACCATTTTTATTATCTAAGTAATACCATTTGCCTCGTACATATTTCCAACCTGTTGCCATAGAACCAGAGGAGCCAAAATAATACCATTTTCCGTTTACTTTTTGCCAATCTGTAAGCATCTTACCTGAAGCATCTAGGTAGTACCATGGAGCAGGTTTGCTTCTATCAATGTCAATAGTAACATGAAAATCTTGAGTCCAACCCTTAGCAACTTCACCAATTGGTAGTGGATTGTAAGAATCATCGCCAAAATTTCCTAGCTTATTTAAATAATACCAATTGCCGTCTTCATAAATCCAGCCTGTCTTTACAGCATAATTATTATCAAAATAATAAGTTCTCTTTTCAGCAGATAGAGGATATTGTTCACCGTATACTTTTCCTGTATTTTCAGACGTTTTTGCCTCTAGTACTTGTTTATCTGTTTGTTCTAGCAAAGCACCATCTTGTCCAAAATAGTACCACTTCTCCTGAAGGCCAATTTCATTAACTGGTTGGTTATCGAATAAATTATCACGATAACCTGTTCCAGGAATTTCTAAGTATTGCCAACCGACAACCATCTCTCCAATATCACCAAAATAGTAAGTTTTACCGTCTATTTTATGCCAATAGATTGCTTTATGATCATCTTTTACATAATATTTTCTATTATCCTTATCAACAAATCGGCCACCTGTGGTATTCGCAAATACCGTATTTGTAGCTAGCAAACCAAAGAAAAAGACTGCTAGTAGAACTTGCATCATTTTTTTCAAAAGTTTCATCTATATATCCTCCTAAAACGATTGTAGCAAAGACCCGACTGCATGTCAATATATAAAAACTCCTCAAAAAAGCAGTTACACAACTGCAACTGCTTTTCTATTCTTGCATGGTATATCCAACACCACGCACAGTTTTAATGTAGCTTTTTTGTCCTTTAACATCAAGCTTGCTCCGTAGATAGCGGATATAGACATCTACGATATTTGTCTCGGTCGCACTTTCATACTTCCAAACACTTTCCAACAATTGCTCACGAGTCAATACTTTCTTGCTTCCCATAAGTGTCGCCAAAAGGTCATACTCACGGCGTGTCAGAGCAATCATCTCTTCACCACGATAAACCGTGTGATGTTCAACATCTATCCTAAGATTGCGGTAGGTCCTTGGAACTTTCATCAGACTGCAGTGTTGATCAATGAAGTCCCGACCTCGGAAGATCGCCGAAATACGCGCTACCAGATTTTCGATAAGGACTGGCTTATAGATGTATGAAACTGCAAAACGCTGAACAACTTCCAGCTCTTCTTGCAAGTCTTCCCAATGATCTAAAATCATGATGACTGAGGCAGGTTTAGTTCGGCTCAATTTTTCTGCAAAATCCTGAGCCATCATATCTCCCAGATTAACGTTCAATAAAATCAAATCATAGTCTGTCTGAAGAGCCATGGAGAGGGCTTTTTGCCCCTCCTCTACCAGATCAACCCGATACTGCTCTTTCTGGAGTTCCAAACTTAAAAAATGAGCTAGATTTCGTTCTTTCTCAAGTAATAAAATCCGTTTCCCCATGGCTGACCTACTTATTTTTCGTCATACCAAGAGTAGTGGAAGGTTCCTTCTTTGTCTTTACGTTGGTAAGTGTGAGCACCAAAGTAGTCACGTTGTGCTTGGATCAAGTTAGCTGGAAGGTCAGCTGAACGGTAGCTATCAAAGTAAGTAATAGCTGCTGAGAAAGTTGGCACTGGCACACCTGCTTGAACCGCAAGAGCTACGATATCACGTACTGCTTGTTGGTACTTAGCAGTAACATCCAAGAAGTACTCGTCCAAAAGAAGGTTGGCAAGATCTGCATCGCGGTTGTAAGCATCTGTAATCTTTTGCAAGAAACGAGAACGGATGATACAGCCATCACGCCAGATAGATGCGATATCTGCAAATGGCAAGTTCCAGTTGTTTTCTTTAGAGGCTACACGCAATTGAGCAAATCCTTGTGCGTATGAAATGATTTTTGAGAAGTAAAGGGCTTGACGGATCTTTTCAATCAATTCAGCCTTGTCTCCTTCAAAGTTGAAGGCAGCTGGTTTTGGAAGCACCTTGCTAGCATATACACGTTCTTCTTTGTAAGTTGAAATGTAGCGTGCAAACACTGACTCAGTAATCAGTGACAATGGTACACCAAGGTCAAGAGATGATTGGCTAGTCCATTTACCAGTTCCCTTGTTACCTGCAGCATCAAGGATGTAGTCTACGATTGGTCCATCTTGGCCTTCATCGTCTTTACGGCTCAAGATATCAGCTGTGATTTCGATCAAGTAGCTATCCAATTCACCCTTGTTCCACTCAGTAAAGATTTCAGCCATATCCTCTGCAGAAAGACCTAGCAAGTGTTGCATCAAGTCATAACTTTCTGCGATCAATTGCATATCACCGTACTCGATACCGTTGTGAACCATTTTCACATAGTGACCAGCTCCATCAGGACCGATATAAGTCACACATGGCTTGCCATCTTCTGGTGCTTTAGCTGAGATTTCTTCAAGAACATCCGAAACCAATTCGTAGGCCTCTTTTTGTCCACCAGGCATGATAGAAGGACCTTCAAGGGCACCTTTTTCACCACCAGAAACTCCAGTACCGATAAAGTTGATACCTGAGTTTGCCAATTCTTCATTACGACGGATGGTATCTTTGTAGAAAGTGTTTCCTCCGTCAATCAAGATATCACCTTTGTCAAGGTGTGGAAGAAGGGCTTGGATAGTAGCATCTGTACCAGGTCCAGCTTGAACCATCAGCATGATACGACGAGGTTTTTCGATTGAGTTTACAAAACTTTCAACGTCATAGCTTGGTACAAAATTCTTTTCAGGATGGCAAGCAATCACATCTTCCGTTTTTTCTTTACTACGGTTGTAGATAGCAACTGTGTAACCACGTGATTCAATATTAAGGGCAAGGTTACGACCCATTACGGCCATACCTACGACACCAAAGTTAGCTTTTGTCATTTGACACTCCTCTTGTTTCATTTGTTTTATTTTATCATTTTTACTTTTGAAAAGAAAGAATTTTGTAACGACTGCTTAGTAGTCCAAGTCATCCGCATGACCAGCGCCATTTCCGACAAAGTAGCCTGTCTTACAGTTAAGGGTAAAGAGATAGGTTCCATCTGGCTTATAGAGGTTGTAATAACCATTGCCGTTAACGATATTGACACGTTCAAGGATATATTGGTCTCCAGTGATATAGCCACGTGAACGTGAAGTTGCTAGAATTTGTTCCAAAACACCATCCGCAAAATCCCAGGCAGAGTTATTACTATCATCAATAGCAGACTGATTATAGGCAACACGACTGGCACTTCTTTGAACAGCAACCCCTGCACTCGAGAGACCCATATTGACTTCACTGCGACTACTTCTAGTCTCATTTGAACTACTTGGTTTTGGCTCACTAGTCGTATTTGAACTTGCTTGACTTGAACTTGAGCTGCTAGTTTGACTTAAACTTGAGCTAGAAGTACTTGTTTGCTGGCTCTTACCAAGACTGATAGCCTTATCTAGCACTTTATCAAGCTCCGTATTTCCAGTTTTAATATCTGTAAATTTAGCATCCGATTTGGCTTTGGCATTGGTATCCAACACACCATCCACAATAGCTGATTTTTCAAATTGTGCATTGACATCTTGAATAGCCTTGATTTGCGTTGCTAGACTATCATATTTAGATTTGGCAAGCGTATGTTCACGACTACCTTCCAGCTTATCAAGTAAAGTCTTGAGTTGATTCAGTTTATCAAACTGGCTATTTTTCAAAGCCGTTTTATTGCTATCTGTGTAAAAGGCGTCATAAAGTGTATTAAAATCATCCACATCCGATTGATTGGCTGTAGTTGATTGAGAAGTTTCAATTTCCTTGGTCGAACGAGCCACTTGACGGTAGACATAATAAGCACTGACACAAATAATTACTGATACAAGCGCCAAAACGGTCAAAATAAAGCCTTTTTTACTTTTCTTTTCTGAGTCCTCTTGATCCAGACGAGAAAGGTTTTGCTCCTCTTCCACTTCTTCAGTCATTTCTGTTGGATTTTCATCATCTAGCAATAGAGGATCCAAGCCTTGCTCCTCATCGTCCAGAGGCAAGGGTAGTAAGATGTCTTCAGAAGATGGAACTTCCTCCGAAGAAGCTTCTGACTTCTCTACAGCCTCACGCATCTCTTGAATTAAATCATCCAGACTCTGAGTTTCAACGAACTCCTCTTTTTTGTATTGACGAGTCGCAAACTTATCCGCCTCAATTTCATCTCTGTGTTGCTTAACATACTTGTCCAAAATGGAATCCTCAGGCAAGACTCCTGCTTCCACTTCTTCATTTTTACGAATAGCTTGACCAACTGTTAGCTCTTTTGCTTCATCAAAATCAAATTGCGGTTCTTGACCTTCTTTTTTTTGACGATTTCGTCTTTTTTTACTCATGAGTATCCTTTCTATTTTACCTCTTGCCGTTTGACACGCTGACCAAAATATTGATATAGATCCACTTTCAAGGTTCCGTTGTATAACTTACGCTTCTTATCTGCTTGGCTACCATACTTGCTTTCAAAAGCTTCATCACTAGTCAGGATAAATTTGCTCCAAGTTTTCAGCGGTGCAAATACTTGCCCCATCTCAGCATAGAGCTTGGTCACCCCTGCATCATCTGACAAACGTTCACCATAAGGCGGATTGGAAATGATTACTCCATTGATTTTATCGGAACGTAAATCCTGCACGCGCATCTGCTTAAAAGTAATGTCTCCTGCAACACCAGCTACCTGAGCATTGGCCTTAGCAATTTCCACCATGCGAGCATCAATATCACAGCCCATGATATCCAGCTCAAGCTCACGGTCTACTTTTTTAGCCGCTTCTGTGCGCACTTCTTGAATCAAGCGATCGCTGATCCAGTTCCATTCCTCAAATGCAAAAGAGCGACGAAGACCTGGCGCCATCTTTCTAGCAATCATAACTGCCTCAATACAGAAAGTCCCCGAACCACAGGTCGGATCAATCAAAGGCTTGTCTGGATACCAGTTAGAAAGTTGTAAAATGGCTGCTGCCATATTTTCCTTGATAGGAGCGCCACCTTTTTCGGTACGATAACCACGTTTAAAGAGGCTAGACCCGGTCGTATCAATCATGACAGTTGCCACATCTTTGAGAATAGAGACCTCAATCTTAAACTCTGGGCCATTCTCCATCAGAGGAACCCCTTCTGGGCGAGCATAGTGTTTCTGCAATTTCTTGACAACAGCTTTCTTAGAAATAGCCTGAACACTGGGCTCATTGTGAAGTTTGGACTTAACACATTTAGCTTTTGAAATCGGGAACCGAGCTCCAAGTGGTAAATAATTTTCCCAATCTAAAGCGAAAACTCCCTGAAATAGCTCTTCAAAAGTCTTAGCAGGGAACGTTCCTACGATAATTTTGATACGATCTGCTGCCCGCAGCCAAAGGTTGGTTTCGATAATAGCTCTCACGTCTCCTTGAAAACGAACACGTCCATTTTCAATCTGACAATCGTAGCCCAACTCTCGCACTTCACGACCAACGACAGCCTCAAGCCCTGCTGCCACAGTTGCAATTAAATTAAATTCTTTTTTCATGTTACAGTCTTGCAAGACCTTTCTATATGTCCACTTTAAAAAATGAGGTTGAGAAAATTTCTCAGCCCCAACCTATATGCAATTTTCTATAAGCCATGTTTTGTTCCAGAAGTGACTAGGACCACTTCCTTCGATAATCATCTGTCTACCACTAACAGCTCTAGCTGATAGCAGTCAGAATACTACGTTCGTTTCCGCGTACTCCATGCCCCGACCAAAATTTGGGTTGCTAGCTTGAGGGGTTTACCGCGTTCCACTCTCTCTGTTTCCAGAAAGACTCCGTCACTGTGGCACTTTCAAGCCTACTCTGGCCTATCCAAGGACTTAGCCATTTCAACTGCCGTAACGATTTCTCGTCCCTAGGCTTATGGTTTCGCCTAGCACAAACACTACAGGCATCACAGCCTGTGCTAGCATGGACTTTCCTCATGAGAAGCAATTCTCCTCACGCGATTATCCAAAAATTGCACATCTCAAATAACTACTTAAAAATCTGAGTTATCTAAAATTTGTTTACCAAAAACTTCTTTTTCCAATCTATTCAGGCGTTTCAAAATATCAAAATTCGTCATAGAACTTGTAATTGCCGCTTCAAGGGGTTCTGCTTGAACTGGTGAAGGTTTCGGTTTACGAGTTAATTCTTCCTTCAAATCCGCAATTTCCTGACGAAGTGACTTGACCAAGGCAGCATAGGTTTCATAGTCCTTGATGACATCGTCTAAAAACTCGTCAACTTCTACTTTATTATAGCCACGGACTTCACGTCCAAACTCTTGTTCAAAAATATCTTTCGCTGAAAAAATAATACTTGCCATGTCTCTCTCCATTCTCGCTTGCTAGTATTATTATATAAAAAAAGGCAAACAAAAATCAAGGTCAAAGCTTCAATTTTCGGAAAAATTTTCAGCAAGTTCATTTAATTGATCAAATGTTAATCTCTTTATAAAATAGTCCTCTTGATTTTTCATCTTTTGGTAAAAATAAGCTAGTTTTGTTTCATTTTCTTCATCATAAAAAAGATAGGAACTAGTCGTGTTTTCCAGCAAAAACTGCTGGTAATCTCTTAACTGCCCCTTGTGTTCATAGCGAGGATAGGCATATTTGACAAAGTCTACCTGCTTAAAGCGACTCAGTTTCATCTGATTGCCTTCATTCCAATTTTCCCCATGGGTTTCAAAAGCAAAAATGGTGGCCAACTGGAAACCGTATTCGGTTTTCATCTCCTGAGCAACCTCTAAAACCCAATATTCAAACCCCAAACTCCCTGTAAACACAAGCCAAGACACCCCATCTGCTGCCATAGCCTCTAAATCTTTACGTATCGCTTTTTTAATCAATTTAAGACGAGGATCCTTATCAGAAAATAAACCCAAATCAAAAGCAGAATAGCCTAAAACCAAAGCTGTAGCCATTTTTAACCCTTTCTGTGCAAATTATGGTATAATAAAGTGATGTTATTGTACCAATAAGGAGAATTATGGTCAACTATCCACATAAAGTTTCATCACAAAAAAGACAAACATCTCTTTCTCAACCCAAAAATTTCGCAAATCGAGGAATGTCTTTTGAAAAGATGATCAATGCTACCAACGACTACTATTTGTCTCAAGGCTTGGCTGTTATACATAAGAAACCAACTCCTATTCAAATCGTACAAGTGGACTATCCACAACGAAGTCGTGCCAAGATTGTTGAAGCCTATTTTCGACAAGCTTCAACGACGGACTATTCTGGCGTTTATAATGGATATTACATCGACTTTGAAGTCAAGGAAACAAAACAAAAACGTGCGATTCCGATGAAAAATTTTCATCCACATCAGATTCAGCATATGGAACAAGTCCTTGCCCAACAAGGAATCTGCTTTGTCCTTCTTCACTTTTCTTCTCAGCAAGAAACCTACTTATTGCCGGCATTCGATTTGATTCGCTTCTATCATCAAGATAAGGGACAAAAATCAATGCCACTTGAATATATTCGAGAATATGGATATGAAATCAAGGCTGGTGCCTTCCCTCAAATTCCTTATCTCAATGTTATCAAAGAACATTTATTAGGTGGTAAAACAAGATGAACAAACCAACGATTCTGCGCCTAATCAAGTATCTGAGCATTAGCTTCTTAAGCTTGGTTATCGCAGCCATTGTCTTAGGCGGAGGAGTTTTTTTCTACTATGTTAGCAAGGCTCCTAGCCTATCCGAGAGTAAACTAGTTGCAACAACTTCTAGTAAAATCTACGACAATAAAAATCAACTCATTGCTGACTTGGGTTCTGAACGCCGCGTCAATGCCCAAGCTAATGATATTCCCACAGATTTGGTTAAGGCAATCGTTTCTATCGAAGACCATCGCTTCTTCGACCACAGGGGGATTGATACCATCCGTATCCTGGGAGCTTTCTTGCGCAATCTGCAAAGCAATTCCCTCCAAGGTGGATCAACTCTCACTCAACAGTTGATTAAGTTGACTTACTTTTCAACTTCGACTTCCGACCAGACTATTTCTCGTAAGGCTCAGGAAGCTTGGTTAGCGATTCAGTTAGAACAAAAAGCAACCAAGCAAGAAATCTTGACCTACTATATAAATAAGGTCTACATGTCTAATGGGAACTATGGAATGCAGACAGCAGCTCAAAACTACTATGGTAAAGACCTCAATAATTTAAGTTTACCTCAGTTAGCCTTGCTGGCTGGAATGCCTCAGGCACCAAACCAATATGACCCCTATTCACATCCAGAAGCAGCCCAAGACCGCCGAAACTTGGTCTTATCTGAAATGAAAAATCAAGGCTACATCTCTGCTGAACAGTATGAGAAAGCAGTCAATACACCAATTACTGATGGACTACAAAGTCTCAAATCAGCAAGTAATTACCCTGCTTACATGGATAATTACCTCAAGGAAGTCATCAATCAAGTTGAAGAAGAAACAGGCTATAACCTGCTCACAACTGGGATGGATGTCTACACAAATGTAGACCAAGAAGCTCAAAAACATCTGTGGGATATTTACAATACAGACGAATACGTTGCCTATCCAGACGATGAATTGCAAGTCGCTTCTACCATTGTTGATGTTTCTAACGGGAAAGTTATTGCTCAGTTAGGTTCTCGTCACCAATCAAGCAATGTTTCCTTCGGAATCAACCAAGCTGTTGAAACCAACCGTGACTGGGGTTCTGCCATGAAGCCAATCACAGACTATGCTCCTGCCTTAGAGTATGACATCTACGACTCAACTGCTTCGATTGTACATGATGTTCCTTATAACTATCCAGGTACTGATACTCCCCTCTACAACTGGGATAAAGTCTACTTTGGAAATATTACAATCCAGTATGCACTTCAACAGTCACGTAATGTCACAGCCGTTGAGACTTTGAATAAGGTCGGTCTAGATAGAGCTAAAACCTTTCTTAATGGTCTTGGTATCGACTATCCAAGCATGCATTATGCAAACGCCATTTCAAGTAATACGACTGAGTCAAACAAAAAGTACGGAGCAAGTAGTGAGAAAATGGCTGCTGCTTACGCTGCTTTTGCTAACGGTGGTATCTACCATAAACCAATGTATATCAACAAAATCGTCTTTAGCGATGGTAGCTCAAAAGAATACGCTGATCCTGGTACTCGTGCCATGAAAGAGACGACCGCCTATATGATGACAGAAATGATGAAGACTGTCTTGGCATACGGAACGGGTCGTGGTGCTTATCTCCCTTGGCTACCTCAAGCTGGTAAGACTGGTACATCAAACTATACAGATGATGAAATTGAAAACTACATCAAAAATACTGGTTATGTAGCTCCAGACGAAATGTTTGTTGGTTATACTCGCAAATATTCAATGGCGGTATGGACAGGTTACTCAAACCGCCTGACTCCTATCGTTGGTGATGGCTTCTATGTTGCAGCTAAGGTTTACCGTTCAATGATGACTTATCTGTCTGAGGATAACAACCCTGGCGACTGGACTATGCCAGAAGGTCTCTATCGAAGTGGTGAGTTCGTCTTTAAAAAAGGTGCTCGTTCTGCATGGACTGCTCCTGCTCCGCAACAGGCCCCAACACCAGAAAGTTCGAGCTCGACATCAGAAAGTTCAACTTCACAGTCAAGCTCAACTACTCCAAGCACGAATAATAGTGCAAACAATAATACCAATAACCAGCAACCAAATACAACGCCTGGTCAACAAAACCAGAACCAAAATCAGAATCCTCAACCAGCACAACCATAACATTTATCACCCAGATTTTTCTGGGTGATTTTTTCATAGCACTATTGCATTTATATGCTTAACAAAAGCCTGAGAAGATGTCTTCTCAGGCTTTTTCTGTACTTTAAACCTCATTGGGAAAGATAGGAAACGGATTTCGTAATCTTGTTAAGAGGTTTTACTAAATACTAGTCTTTCTTTGTTTTTGCTACAAAGAGAGCAGATAGGGCTAGGCTAACTCCTGCTAGGAAGAGGGCTGTGTCAGATTGACTCTCACCTGTTGCTGGCAAGCTTTGTTCAGCTGTTTCTCGCTTCGTCACTTCTTGTTTTAGTTCCGGTGCCGGTGCCTTATCTTCATCTGAAGCAAGTGAGCTAAGTTTAAACTCAGGTTTCTCTACAGTTGAAGCATCTGGTTTCGTAGCAGAATCTTTTAATTGGTTGAGATAATCTGCAAAGTATTCCACCATTCTTTCCGTCAAGAGATGGTTATCCGTCGCATATTTCATGCTTGCCTGAACGCTAGCTACTTCCTCTTGATTGTCTTTGTCTGTTAATTTCTGAGCCTTAGCCAAAGCCGCTTCATAGCCTGACAAGTCAAGAGGTGTTTCTGCTACCTGTGGACGAGTAAAGATGAGTTCCGCTGCAGATTGGTATTTATCGCCACCATCTCCGTAAGTCTTAGTACCTGTAAGGACAATTTTCTTAGCCTTAATTGTCTTACCAAAATCAATGTCTTTTGGCTTATTGTTATCTGGCCAATCAGTTGCAGTAAAGGTATGCTCCTTGCCAGACTCATCTGTCACAACAAGTTTCACATCACGCAAGTTACCATTTGAACCTGATCCACGTGGAACATAACGAAGTCCAGTGATTTCAGTTGGTTCTTTCAAGACCATGGTTGCAGGCTTGCCTACATCTCCTCCGCCCCATGATGTATGCCATAAACTAGATAAGTTTCCATCAAAGGCATTTGCAAGACCTTCTTGAGCCTGAGCAGGAGCTGTAAGACTTGCAAAGTCTTCTGCTACCAAAGCCGTTTTCTTCTGAACCAAAGCATTCTTCAAGGCTTCAATCTTGGCAATCTCTGCACGCGCTTCTTCCACACTGATATCATCATCGGCCTGACTGAGGTTAAAGACCGCCTCTTTCAAAGCATCCATAGACTCTTTGGTGTAGTTAGTCATGGCAACCGTTGGCAAGTAGTTCTTCAGAGCATTTTCTGTCAACATCTTACCTGTTAGGGTAATTTCTTCGATTTGAAGATTATCCATCATGAAGTCGTTATAACCACGGAAGTTGGCATTTCCACCAGAATCACCACGAGTATTACTTGCATTTCCAGTTGAGTAGATACCTACCCAAGTATCCCCTGTTTCTGCACCTGTCACAAGGAATGTTGCCTTCTTGGCTTTCTTAGAATCTGTCCAAGTATTTGGCAATTCATGCATTTCCAAGTTGCTTGCTTGAGTGCCACGACGACCTGACTGGAATTCTCCCTTACCGACTACAAAAGCATAGGTATTGTCTGAACCTGCTTCGTATTCAAAGGTTACACGGTAGGTCTTACCTGCTTCAAAACGGAAGTTTTGCGGAATAGTTTGGTAAACCAAGTTACGACGGCTCACTAGTCCATTTGTCTTGAGTGACCAATTTCCTTCGATAACATCATCGACTTTCTTACCATTCCAACCACGTTGTGTATATGGATCGTGTTTTTCAGACAAGTGAGTGCGGTTATCTTCAACACCTTCAACACCACCCACTACAAATGGGAAGATACCCTGAGCAACATTTTCAAAGTCTTGCTTGAAGGTGCCTTTACCTGTATCATGCTTGTCTCCGTACATGCTTGAATTGTTTTCAAAGGTACGAATTTCATCAAAGTAAGTTGCTTGATCACCAGCTTCACGACTCAATGTCAGAGTAACATTTGAGACGTCCGATCCAGTTGTAAAGAAGGCGTACATGTTTTGGAAGTAACTTGTATCGTCAACTGTAGCATTGTCACGACGTGTATTGTGGGCGTAGGCTTTTACATAGTTGAGGGCGAGAGACTTATTGGTATAAGTAGTCACTTCTTTTTCACCAGTATTCACAGTGATACTTGCCTTGGCATTACTACGGTTATCGACACCGACATAAACGGCATACTTGGTATTTGGTTTCAAGCCAGTTAATTTCTGAGTGAGACTAACTTTTTCTTTGTTTCCTTGAATACGAAGCATATCGTTTGCCCCTTGAGACTTGACAATTTCTGCCTTAGAAGCATCGCCTGAAATGGTCCAATGTTTCAAGGTACCACTGTTAAATCCTTGGTCATAGATGTGCATGCCTTCACTCCATGACATTTCAGGATTGGTTTGTTTTGAACGATAGAGAACGTATGGTTGATTTGCTAGAAGATCTAGGGTAATTTTACCATCTTTTACAGTTAGTTCTTGCTCTTCTGTCTTACCTTGGTCAGTTAGCTTGTAAAGGTAAACCTTGCTCTTTGCCCAATCGCTTGGAAGGGTCCAAGTTGTTGCACCGGCCTGCGTATTGAAGTAGTACATCTTTTCCTTATCAGTAGAAAGTTTCTTACCATTTGCATCCCAGTTCCAAGGAGTCAAGTAAGCTGAACCATCTTGGATCACACGTCCGTTGAGCGTTACTGTACGTTCGCGATATTGTGGGCTATTGACATCATTTGACTTACGAGTTACAACTACTTTATTATTGTCAGTATCTACCAATTCCACTCGCATTTCTGGAGTCCATTTATAGGTGCTACCGTTATCGGTCATAGTCACCGGTGTACCATTTTCCCATTTACTTACAGTGAAGTGTTGGAAGTACTTAGTCATGACGTCATGAGCAAAGAGGTTAGTCACGTAGCCATTGTAGTCACTTCTTCCTTGCCAGCCTTCAAAGTCTTTCATGCTGTAGCCACCTAGCAGTGGATAGTTGGCTGCACCACCATAACTTCTGTAGTCCCCAACCCAAGCATCTTTTTGGTGGTTACGGATAAAGCGGGTGATGGCACTGTTGATACCTTTATTGGTGTAGCCACCGTAGGTCAAGTCAGCTGCCCAGTGATGGAAGGTAGAGTCGTACTCACCACCATGGCCCCACTCGATCGCAAAGCGCCAGCCTTGTTTGTTAATTTCTTTAGCAAGAACGTGGGTAGCCCAGGCACCGTTATCACCTGATTGACCATTACCCCAAACGTCCACATAGATAAAGTCGAGACCGTCACCAAGTTTTTTCTTCAAATCTTCCCAACGTGCCAAACGACCATGAGCTAGGTCATAGGCAGCATCAATGTTGATACCTTGATCTAGCCAGTTCCAACCATAGCTATAACTTCCATCTGGATTCTTACGGAGAATTTTTTCATTGAAGTATTTAGACTCAGGATAAGTTTCTGAAGCGTTAACGTGGATACCTAGATGAGCTCCATATTTCTTAGCCTTCTCAATTAGGGTCTTGAAGTCTTCGACACCACCGATACGCTTACCAATATCAGCATAGTTCAAGTGACCAGAGTCATGGCCTTCGCTACCATATCCTTTAAGGAGAACACCTTGCCCAAGACCATCTGTATGGAGATTGATTTTCTTGATACCATCCAAGGTCATAAGGAATGGATTTTGTGCTTGAGAACCAAAGTTCATCGCGATACGGTAAGCTGTGATATCCTTAACTTTTTCCCAACCTTTAGGGTTGTTCATAATGCTACGATAAGCAATGGCACCATCCTGCCAATCGACTTTCTTGTCTGCATTGGCATCTTCAGTGATAACAACCTTAGCCCTTGGAAGTTCCTTCGTGTATTCTGGGAAAACAATGCCCTTATAAGCTTTTTCCCATTGCCATTCAGAGCTGTGGATTCCTACATAGTTGGCATTCCCGACTGTTTCTTTATAAGCTGTCAAACGAGTCCAGTCATTCGAACCACCACCATAGCTGTTTTGAGAGTTACTCCAAACACCAGCAGCAAGCTTATCTGTAGAAACAAATCCATACATGTAACCCTTAGCCAAATCCTTCATTGGATTGGTTACATCGATATGATCATCTCCGCTGACATGCGTATTGTTTGACATGGTTGCCCCATCAAACTTAGCACCAGTTTGATCACTAGAAACAGAGACTAAAGCATTGCCGAGGAAACTAATAGAAGAAAGTAGTTTTCTTTCGTCATCAATCTTTTGACCTGGAGTGACTTGATTGTGGTTGACAATCTTGGTCACATCAAAGTGCAATTGATTGTCCACAACTTGCAAGCGTACTGTCATTTCCGCATTGATTAAGTGAGCATCATCGCGAATCTTCATCAAGTACTCTGCTGTTGTCTCATTGATTTTCTTATAAGTGACTTCAGGGGTGATTCGGTGGTTATTGATAAAGACTTGGTTGAACTGTTGCACCTGTCCTGGCAAAGTATGTCCATTCAAGGTGTATTCCTTGACACGAGGGAAGGCTTGGTCAATTACTGCCTTAAGTACCTTAGACTGGATCGTATCATAAGTCACCTTGCTATCGTCAACAACCGAACCTGTTTCTTTCTGGGCAGGAGTATCATCCGCTTTTACGCCTTCTTGATTGTCTGTTTTAACGCTGACAACCGTACGGTCATTGCCATAAGAGCCCGCCTTGAGAAGGATCTTCTTCTCATTTTTAAGATGGTCATTGACCGCAGCTGGTAGAGTCACTGTGTCAAAGAGATTGACATCGTTATTGCTGGCATTTAGCTGACCGTCTGACTTGAGAGTGATAGAGAGACGGTTTGTTGATCCTGTTTCAGGAGCAGCAACACGACTACCTCTATACCAAGTGCTAGTTGTTGGAGATTTATACTCCCAGAACCAGCCATCCTTGTCATAACCGACAAAAACATTATTATTGGTATCTTTAAATTTCAGGAAGACACCAAAGCGTGATTTGCCCTTTTCAGAATCATCTTTGAAGGTTAAATCAACAGTTGCATTTCCATTGGCATCAACGGTCAAGCCCTTCTTTTCAAACAGGGCTGGTTTACCTGCGTTATCATTTTGAGCAGTTGAGGATAGTTGGTTGTAGCGGACACCTTTTTCTTCTCGGATAGTGACTGTTCCCTTTTGTTCTTTTTTCTCTACCGTTTGCCATTCAGGGGTTACCGTCTTAGGTGTTTCAGGTTTAGCAGCTGCAGGTTTATCCTCTTTTGGTTTTTCTTCAGCCGGTTTTTCTTTTTCAAGTGCTAATAGTTCTTCTTCTGTCTTAGGTCCATCTGTAACTTCTGGAGAACCTTGGTCTTCTTCCACCTTAGGCGCTTCAAAATCACGCCCATCATTCTCTTTTGCTGTTGCAAGAGCAGTAGCTAAATCAGCTGGTAAGTTCGCCGTGGAACCAGACTGCACGCTATCTGCAAGAACCGGACTTGTCCCAAAGAATGCAGCTCCAATCATAACAGAAGCAACACCTAATGAAAATTTCCGAATACTATATTTACAACGTTTTTCAAATAATCCTTTATTCATAAACTTCTAAATCCTTTCATTTTTGGGCAAACGTTTACATTTCCTTTTTAAAAAATACTCCTTCCTCTGAAAGTGCAATGCTTAACCCTGATAAATAAAAAATAATTATACTTTTAATATAACAAATAATAACTGATAAAGCAATAGGAAACAAGTAAAATTAACAAAAATTTTCTCTATTCTGACAAAAAGAGGCTCCAACTTTTGGGGGGCAGTACATTTAGAATCTTTCTTTACAAATGTAAAAAAGGATTCAGCATTCAAGAGAAATACTAAATCCTTTCTTATATTTTGCAACAGTTATTTCACATGTTTTGCGAGATCTTCTTGAGCCTTTTTATTAGACTCTTCTTTTTCTTTCATCCATTTTTCCTGAGCTTTTTGGTATTCATCTACAGTGACTGCCTTGTCTTGAAGTTCCAAGTATTTATACAAGACTGGTTCACTTGTGCCTTTATTTCCTGACAATGCAAATGGTATTGTAAATGGTACCATCTTAGACAAGATTGGACGCCCTGTACGAGATGTAGTTGGAATAATCAAAGCACTATCTGTCAACCAAGCTTGGGCTGCAGCGTATTTATCATAGCGTTTAGCAACATCTGTAGCCTCATCACCAGCCTCAGTAACCAATTTTTCGTAGTCATATAGACCTACTTTTTTAGCAGCTACATTATCTTCCCCTGAGTCAAACCCTAAATATGTTTTAGTACTTTCTCCTACAGATGGTTTGATGATATCAAGGTAGGTTGATGGATCGGCAAAGTCTGGACCCCAACCGACATTATCTGATAAATCCCAGTCTTCGCCAGCAGCATTTTCAGCAAAATATGTAATATTGTTTACTTCGTCTTTTTGTAGTTGTTGGATATCAATAATGACATTATCAGCTCCTAAAGTTGCTTCCAAGGATTGTTTCATAGATTGGACGCGCTGAACTTTTGTAGTTGCTGTCTGGTCAACTGGCATATCCAAATGAATTGGGAAAGTCACACCTTCTGCTTGTAAGGCTGATTTAGCTTTAGCAAATTCAGCCTTGGCTTTTTCTGGATTGTAAAGACCATCCTGAGAATCTGCAAGATTAACATCCTTCCATTCATCCCCATAAGTGACCAATTTCTCTTTGACCATATCGCCAAAGTTTTTACCATCTGCTTGAACAAATGTTGGTGGAACAAAGATATTACGTAAGATTTTGCTTGCTCCAGTTTGTCCATTTAACTGAGAGGCATAGGCTGTACGATCAAAACCAAAGGCAATAGCCTGACGGAAATCCTTGTTTAAGAGAGCCTTTTTAGTCGATGCCTTTTGTTCGTCGCTGGTCTTAGATGTGTATTTATAGGACTGACGGTCAATATTTGTACCAACTAGATACGTAATAGAGTCTTGTTGAGTATAGACAATATTGTCCTTCATACTCTTCTCAAGCTCTGCGAAACTTGCACTTGTTGGATAGAGACGAGCTGCTGTAAGGCTACCATCTTTAAAGTTTTCTGCAGGTTTGCTGGTATCTTGACCATCCCAGAATGACAATTTAACTTTGTCAACATGCACATTGTCCTTATCCCAGTAGTTCGGATTTTTCGCAAATTCAACAGAAGATTTGGTCACAATGGATTTCAACAAATAAGGACCGTTATACAAGAGACTACTTGGATCCGTAGCTTTGGCAAAATCATCCCCTTTTGAATTCAAAAACTCTTCATTAACTGGCGCAAGCACACCCATGGTTGTCTTAGAATTCCAGAAGCTTTCTGGTTTGTTCAAAGTGTACTGAACTGTCTGATCATCCAGAGCCTTAATTCCTACTTGTGAGAAATCTGTGATTCCCCCTTTTACATAGGCATCCAACCCTTTGATTGATTCTTGAACAAGGTAAAGAGCATCTGATTTTTTATCAGCAGCATATTTTAGTCCTGTTACAAAGTCTTGAGCTTTGACTACCGCGTATTCTTCACCTTCAGAAGTATACCATTTTGCATCCTTACGGATAGTATAAGTGTAAGTCAATCCATCCTTGGATACAGACCAATCCTCAGCCATAGACGGCACAAAGTTCCCGTAGCGATCATTTTCTAGCAAACCATCAACCACGTTACTGGTAATATTTGCTGTCGCAGCCTTAGCAGTTGTCAAATAGTTGAGGTTATCAGGGTCTGTCTCATAAATGTATGAGAATGTCTTCTCAGCTTTAGTGCTTGAACCTGATCCAGAGCATGCAGCTAAAGTAGTCGCCGCCAATAAGGTTACACCCGCAAGGGCAAATAGTTTTGAACTTTTCATCATCTTCTCCTTTAAAACTTTCTCTCTATTATAGACTCTTTTCAGAGAGATGTCAATATAATTTTCTGAATTTTTTAATTAATTTGGTAAATTCTGAAAAATACTTTTAAGGATATTCTAAAGTAATAACTATTCGGCTCTCTTGCGCTTCACTAACAAAGTTTATACCAAAAAAGGGTTCACTAAAAACCGATTTTTCTATATTTTTGATATAATTAAGTATAAGAACTATCAAGGAGAAAAATATGATCTTAATTACAGGTGCAAATGGTCAACTTGGTACCGAACTACGTTATTTACTAGATGAGCGAAATGTGGACTATGTTGCAGTGGATGTGACCGAAATGGATATCACTAATTCTGAAATGGTTGAAAAAGTCTTTGCTGAGGTTAAGCCAACTCTAGTCTATCATTGTGCAGCCTACACTGCTGTTGATGCAGCCGAAGATGAAGGGAAAGAACTGGATTTTGCCATCAACGTAACTGGAACTGAAAATGTAGCCAAGGCCTCTGAGAAATACGGAGCTATTCTGGTCTATATCTCAACAGACTACGTCTTTGATGGAAAGAAACCAGTAGGACAAGAGTGGGAAGTCGATGACATACCTGATCCGCAAACAGAGTACGGACGTACCAAGCGAATGGGAGAAGAACTTGTTGAAAACCTTACGTCACAGCATTACATCATTCGTACTGCTTGGGTTTTTGGAAATTATGGAAAAAACTTTGTCTTTACCATGCAAAGCCTAGCCAAAACCCATAAAACGCTCACAGTGGTCAACGACCAATACGGTCGCCCAACTTGGACACGGACCTTGGCCGAATTCATGACCTATGTGACTGAAAATCAAAAAGAGTATGGCTACTATCACTTATCAAATGACGCAGCTGAAGACACCACTTGGTATGACTTTGCTAGCGAGATTCTTAAGGACAGTGATGTTGAAGTAGTGCCAGTAGACTCTAGCAAGTTCCCCGCTAAGGCTAAACGACCTCTCAACTCAACTATGAGTTTGGCAAAGGCAAAGGCAACAGGTTTCGTCATCCCAACCTGGCAAGATGCCCTTAAAGAGTTTTATAAACAAGAAGTAAGAAAATAAAAGCTTACTACATACTAGAAAAGCAAGAGACCTCGAGGTCTCTTGCTTTTTTAGTATCTTATTATTTAATCACTTGTTGCGTTTTAGCATAGTTAGCCTCTACTGCTTCTTTTTCAGATTTCCACCAGTCTTGGTTATCTGTGTACCACTTGATGGTCTCTTTGAGGCCTGCTTCAAAGTTGGTAAACTCTGGCTTCCACCCCAACTCATCACGGAGCTTGCTAGCATCAATCGCATAACGCAAGTCGTGACCAGCTCGATCGGTCACATGGTCATAAGCGTCAGCGGGTTGCCCCATCTCCTTGAGAATGAGCTCTAACACTTCCTTGTTGTTCTTCTCACCGTCAGCACCGATCAAGTAAGTTTCACCGATTTGACCCTTGGTCAGAATCGTCCAAACGCCTGATGAATGGTCATTGGTGTGAATCCAGTCACGCACATTCTTACCTTCTCCGTAGAGTTTTGGCTTGATACCGCTCAAGATATTCGTAATCTGGCGCGGAATGAACTTCTCGATATGCTGGTATGGACCATAGTTGTTTGAACAGTTAGAAATCGTTGCTTTAACACCAAATGAGCGCACCCAAGCTTTAACGATCAAGTCTGAAGCAGCCTTGGTTGATGAGTAAGGCGAGCTTGGATTGTACTTGGTTTCAGCGGTAAATTTCTCACCTAGGCCTTCCCCATGACCTGGCAAATCTTCACGCAGAGGCAGGTCACCATAGACTTCATCAGTCGATACATGGTGGAAACGAATGTCGTATTTACGAGCCGCTTCTAAAAGTGTGTAAGTTCCGATAAAGTTGGTGTGGATAAATGGACTCGGGTCATTGAGCGAGTTATCATTGTGGCTTTCTGCCGCATAGTGAACGATAGCATCCGCTTCAGCCGCCAACTTGTCTACCAAGGCTGCATCAGCAATATCTCCAACAACCAACTCAACACGGTCGCCTAAAATTTCCTCGATATTGGCACGATTACCTGCATAAGTCAGCTTGTCCAGCACTGTCACATGGACATCTGGAAAGTTATTGTAAACATAGTGGACAAAGTTAGAACCGATAAAACCAGCTCCACCTGTCACGATAATTTTTTTGTATTCAGTCATAATGTTTCCTTTTACAACTCGTCTTTCGTAAGTGGTTTGACATCCCTTAATAGAGGATGGTGTTTGTCTGCCTCTGAAACCTCAGCTTCCGCTAGGTTTTCCCACTCAATTCCCAATGCTGGGTCAGCATAGTTAACAAAGGCATATTTGGGTTTGAGTTCAAGAGCCCAGTAGTCATTGACCAGATAGCTATAGGAAACTGTATCTGAGAGGACTTGAAAACCGTTGGCTACGCCACGAGGGACAAAAATTCCCTTGCTAGCATCAATCTCTGTCTGGTAAACATTTCCAAAGGTCTCGCCTTCACGCAAATCTACCCAAGATCCTAAAACCTTCCCATCGTCTGCAACAGAGATATACTTGTCCCAAGGTTCAGCATGGAGTCCTCGAAGAACATTTTTGCGAGAAAAGCTGACGTTATTTTGCAGTTTCCCTGCAGCAAAGAAGCTTTCAGGAAAACCAAGCGGTAGCATCTTTTCCTTCTGGAAATTTTCCTTAAACCAACCACGATTGTCTCCATGAACGGGAATGTCAAACTCTAGCAGTCCTGGTATAGCATCAATCTTGCGTACCACAAGTGTCTTTCCAAAAAAATTATCTGACATCTATGCTTCTCCAATCAAACGGAGCAAATATTGTCCGTATTCATTTTTCTTAAGAGGCTGAGCCAATTCCAGCACGTCTTCACGACTAATGTAGCCCATACGATAGGAAATTTCTTCTAGATTTGCCACTTGAACGTTCTGCATACGCTGAACCGTTTCAATATACTGAGAAGCTTCTAGCAAGCTTTCATGGGTTCCCGTATCCAACCAGGCAAAACCACGCCCCATCAGCTCAACAGAAAGGTCACCACGATTTAGGTAAGCCTTGTTAACGTCTGTAATTTCTAACTCGCCACGAGCACTAGGTTTGATCTGTTTAGCAATCTCCACAACATCATTATCATAGAAATACAGTCCTGTCACTGCATAGTTGGAGCGAGGATACTCCGGTTTTTCTTCTATAGAAATAGCATTCATGTCTGTATCAAACTCAACCACACCAAAACGCTCTGGATCCTTCACTTGGTAGCCAAAAACAGTCGCACCTTTCTCTTTCTTGGCTGCTTTTTGAAGCATTGTGCTCAGACCAGGACCATGGTAGATATTGTCGCCTAAAATCAAGGCAACGCTATCGTCACCGATAAATTCTTCACCGATAAGAAAAGCCTGAGCAAGTCCATCGGGACTAGGTTGTTCCGCATAGGAAAGCTTGATCCCAAATTCGGAACCATCCAAGAGCAAGTCCTTAAAACGGGGCAAATCTTGAGGAGTTGAGATAATCAAAATATCTTTAATTCCAGCCAACATTAATGTCGACAACGGATAATAAATCATAGGTTTATCATAAACCGGCATCAGCTGTTTTGACGCAGCCCGAGTAAGTGGGTACAGGCGGGTACCTGAGCCGCCTGCAAGAATAATACCTTTCATAATGAAATAACCTTTCTTCGTTGTTTTTCATTCATATTGAATATGAACGAATTTTCTTAGGATAAAAATATTAAGTTATGAGTCTATCTCAATCATAAATGATAGCATAAGAGTTTTATGTTTGTGGAGTGGATTCCTCTTAGACTCTTTTAGAGAATCTTCTTAAATCCCACGCAAAATCTGAACAATCTGTTGACTAGCATCACCATTACCGTATGGATTGCTAGCCTGACTCATTTTTTTGTATTCTCCAGAATCATCTAGAAGTAGTTTGAAGTTTTGATAAATTGTTTCTTCGTCAGTTCCTACTAATTTCAAGGTTCCTGCCGCTACTCCTTCAGGTCTTTCAGTAGTATCGCGCATAACCAATACAGGTTTTCCTAAAGAAGGTGCTTCTTCCTGAACTCCGCCAGAATCTGTTAAAATCATATAACTTTGGTTCATGAAGTTGTGGAAATCAAGAACATCCAAAGGTTCAATAATTTGAATCCGTTCTGTATCTCCAAAGATCTCTGCAGCTGTTTCACGTACCAAAGGATTCTTATGAATTGGATAAATGACTTTAACATCTTCGTATTCATTCAATACTCGTTTAACTGCTCTAAACATATGTCTCATCGGTTCGCCGAGATTTTCGCGTCTATGAGCAGTCAATAAGATGAGACGATTGTTAGCGTTTAAATCTAAATGAGTGTGTGTATAATCCTCTTGAACAGTAGTTGTAAGAGCATCAATGACAGTATTTCCAGTCACATAAACATTCTCTCTACCTTCTTTTAAGAGATTTTCTTTAGCCAACTCAGTTGGAGCAAAATGGTAAGTTGCAATGATTGATGTCGATTGCCTGTTAAATTCTTCAGGAAATGGACTTTGTAAATTGTACGTTCGCAAACCAGCTTCAACATGTCCTACTTTAATTCCCAAATAGAATGCTGCCAAGGCTGCTGCATAAGTTGTCGTAGTGTCACCGTGAACTAGGACAATATCTGGTTGTTCCTTCTCTAAAACTGGTTTTATCTTTTCCAAGATACTAGTTGTGATAGAGAACAAGGTTTGGTTAGCCTTCATAATTTCTAAATCATAATCTGGTACAACACCAAATAAATCTAAAACAGGACTAACCATCTCTTTGTGTTGTCCAGTAACACACACAATTGTTTCCATATCTTCGTGTTTTTTCAACTCATTGACTAATGGACACATTTTGATGGCTTCCGGACGTGTACCGAATACTAACATAATTTTTTTCATCATTACCTCCCGAATATCTAAAACGGTAGAAATAGAATCTACCACTTAATCATTATATAATTTTTTAATTTGATGTTTTTTTACTAGCTTTAAAGTAAGCTAAATAGGTTTTGATATCTTCGTGTTTCAAATAGAGATATAAACCGTAGGCTATTGTGTAGACAATTACTGCCAGCCCAATCGGCAAATACCAACTTGAAGAAATAAAGACAAGCGTCAAAAGAAATTCTAATACAATATCCTTCTTAACCGAAACATCCAGTTTTTTAGACAGAATTAATTCGGCTATGATACTTCTCAAAGCTAGCAAAACAACTATCGATACAACAGTCAGCTCCAAACTATTTAACAGGTATGTTGTAACCAGGGTCACTCCCATACTGATCAACATTACTAAGGCATTGACTCTAAGGATATCTCTTTCCATTCTTAATGCCTTTAAGTAAGTATTAATGACCAATGCCATTTTCCCTTCATAGACTGACATAGGGAAAATAAGGGTCATGAAAATCAAGGCATCTTGATAGGCTGGCAACCAGAGGTCTAATACAATTTTTAAAGGATAGTAAATGAGCAAAATCGCGAACATGATAAGCATCAAAACGTTTCTTAAATTAGAATAAATCTTAGGTAAGTTTTCTGCTTTTGTTCGTCTTAATAGCGGAAAGACGACTAGTCCAATGGCATTAATGAAAGTCATCAATAGATTGGAAACACTCAAGGTCAGAGATACTTTCCCGAATGTTTCGATATTCCAGTTCCATTGGATTCCTAGACGAACAATACCGATAATCAAACTACTTGCGATGTTGGATAACATTAAATTGATACCAACTCGGATATTATCAAAAGACTCTTTTATATTAAAGATGAATTTTGACAAAGGCTGAAACACAATATCTTTACAAATCCAGAAGGAAAGTATGAGAGAAAATGATCGACCTAGAATATCTGCCAAAATCATAACCTTGTATTCATGCCAACCAAATACAATAAACAGGAATAAAAGGAGCACATATAAAACGCGATCACTGAGTAGAATGATGGAACTATCCTTCAAGCGGTTTGTCATCTGCAAAACATACACGTAGAGCGTTCTTAAATTTGTGATTATCATACTTATAATAGTCATATTATAAATATATCGTGCATTCGAATCTGTTACAGCTAATACATTTAAACCAAACAATAGCAAGGAGATAATCATTAAGAAGCTAGAAAATAGAATCATCTGAGAATAAAACTGTTTTCTATCTAAATTATTATATTCTAAGCCACCATATTTAAGATAAATCCCATCAATCCAACCCAAGTGGAAAAAACCGATATAGGTCAGATAAAAAATATAAAGTTGCCAGTAACTGTACTCTGTTACCCCCATTAATTTGGGGAAAATTAAGACAACCAAGGAAGAGGTCAAGACTGTCAAAAGATTTGAAGAAATGACATAAGAGAAATTAGTTAGTATATTTTTAATTTTGCTATTCATCAACTATCCTCTCTATTTTTATTGTTTTCAGTTTTCCGATTTAATACTTGTGTCAGAGAGTTTAATTACTAGTTTTCCTCTGTGGAAATCCAAATTCCAATAGAAGAAAGCCATTAGGTAAACCAAGACTATAAATACAAGTGTAAACAAACTGATTGTTGTAAACGAGTATTGCTCAATGGACGATAAAAAAATCCAATAAAAGAAATAAGAGTAAATAATTGTATGAATATCCAATTTAAAACCAGCACGGCTCTTTCTTAATTTCAAATAAAAAATAGCAAAAAACACACCGACAACAAAGGAAAAGATATACATACCGACTAACCCAAAGTCATGCCAGGGTCTTCTAAAGAAAGTATAAACGTTACCCATAGTAATCCCTAACTGCCGAAATTCTAAGTGAACGGTACTATTGTAATTGACAAAGCCAAGATTACCCAAAATATTCATAATAGCTACAAATGACTCATCGCCAAAAACCTCAGCTACTCCAATAGGATTTTGAATATACTGATTAAAATGCTGAATCGAACCTCCTAAATAGGTTGAAATACTTTCAAATACAGTTCTAGTCGTAGAACGTCCAGATAAGAATAAAGAATAGTAAAAGGTAGGAATCCCAGCTATCAAGCCTACAAAACCAAGTCTCATATATTTATGGGAGATGACCTTATCCCAGCCAACTTTTCGTTTTTGCTGAATATAGGCCATTACAACATACGCAATTAAAATTTTTATAATATCCAATCTACCCCCAGATAATAAGGTTTTAGAAATAAAAATCAAGAATGGAACTAAGAGCAGTAAATCTTTAGAGCGTTTATGACTATAAATGAAGAAATTATTAATAAAAGTATATCCAAAAATATAAGCAGATACGTCAATGATACGAATGAGGACCCGAATCGAAGTTCGCACTGTTAGCTCACCTTCATAACTGGTAGCATTTCTAAAGAACCACTGAAAATTTGAACCCGTATAACCATGGCTAAGTGCAAGATTATGAATCTCTCTCCTATAAAGATATAGAATAATGAGGTCAACTATAATAGTAAGAGCTATTTTCCAGAATTGGATATCAATGAGCCGATCCGTCACTTTAATCTTGGTATTTAGAATAGGCGAATTAAGAGCCAAGAGAGGCATTGAAAAAACAATAATGCCACTAATAATCAAAAGATAAGCTAAACCACTATACTCAATATTCCAGTTTTGCACATTAATAAGGGCAAATACAGAACTAATGAGAAACATAACAGACATGACAACTGGCGGAGCTATCAAATCTTGATTGAAAGCAAAAAAATAGAAGAAAGTTAATAAGAATAAGGTCAGGCAGAGTAAAAATAAATAAGTCATTTACACACCCTCGTTTTCTTTCATCAACTTCAAAAAATAACTAGTGGATTCAAAGTTGCATTTGTTTGAAAACAAGGTTTTTTCTACTAAGTTTGTATAGACTTGATTGGTTGCAACATTTTGATGGTGCAAGACCTTAATCTTCGGTGTATAAATTCTCTTATATCCTTTTAACTCAGCTTCATAATCTAATATCTCTGTTTCATAATAGAAGAAGGTATTGGGATTAAAAGCATACTCCTCTTTCTCAATAAAATCTCTAGAATATACAATAAACGAACCATGAAGAATTGGGTTTTCTACCTGTTTTCTATAGTCTACTGATTTCTTTTTACGCCTATTTTGATAGATTGCTGTCCGAAGAACTTTACTAGACTTCAACCAACATTTAATTTTTAATGCTAGACTAACTTGGCTCCCTTTCTTAAATTTTTCATTGAGAGCCTTAACCTCTTCATAAGTATAATGCGTCAACCGTTTTGGGTTTTGGTGAAGCTGATACGTCGTCGAAAAGATATCTGGTCCTAACAAATGGAATTTTTCCTTCCGATAGATATCTGTCACGATTTTTTCAAACTCTTCTGTTTCTATCTCAATATCATTATTCATGATAACCATAAAATCAGGTTTGTACTTTTCCTTAGCAAACTGATATGCTACATTATTACCTCGAGCGAAACCAGCATTTTCATGGTTAATCAAGACATCAATCTCTGAATCTGACTCATACAGCTCTTGTAGTTTTTCACCCGTACCGTTATTAGAAAAATTATCAATAATAACGATCTGCTTTGTATTGGAATTGCCTTCTTTTATTGATTTAACACAAGAAATAGTTTCCTCTAAGACTTTGTAATGCAAAATAATATAACAAAACAAATTATTGTCCTCCTAAATGCGATTTCTTTTCATCATCACTAGGCTCTTCGTGAAGATAGTTTTCTCCGTAAAGTCTTTTCAGATAGCGGTCATACTCCGTGGGAACTTTAAAGAAGGCATCCTCAAAAGGCTTCTCTACTCCTTCTCCCCAAATCTCTACTGGCATGACTTCTTTGGCAAACAGAGATGCATTAATTGTCCCAGCATACTTCTGCTTTTTCCAATCATACTTTTTATAGAGATTATCCAAGCGTCTGTACACATAATTTTGAGGGAATAGTTTTGCAAATCCTAGCTTTTTAAAGAAACCAATGATTAGTTTTTGCTTAGCGGAATGCATATCCACATGGTCTCCAACATAGGTAGTTCCTAAACTTGCTAAAAAACGATACCAGTATACTTTACCGAAGTAAAGCTTTCTTAAAAATGAATGATTTGGGGCACCATCCAAAGGAATGATATCAATCAAATGCAAACCTAAATTGGTATTTCGTGGCAATCCCAAACGTTTTCTTTCATCTTCTAAAAGGAATAAGCGAGGAAAGTAGCAATGTAAAGTATCGCAATATTGATAAGCAAGAACCTGATATTTGCCTGCGATAATTCTATCCTTAAAGATACCTGGAAGTTTATCGTAGCCTTCACGAGGCACAGCAATATCCATGTCATCATCCCATGGAATAAAGCCATCATATTTGACTGCCCCAAGTACACTCCCCCCACGAAGGAAGAAATCTATATTGTTCTCTTTACAAATTTTTTGAAACTCTTTTATAGCATCCAATTCAACTTTCTGAATCAATTTAACTATTTCTGTTTGGTTCAAAGTTTATATCCCCTTTTCGCTCTTAAAACTTTTCTTATAAATGAAACATTCCCTACAAAATAACGCTTAAAGAGACGTTTAGGCTCATTTGCCACACGAAACAACCACTCTAGGTGAGCATTTTGCATCCATAATGGAGCTCGTTTGATATGCCCTGATAGTACATCAAAACTTCCACCAACCCCCATAAACACAGCATTAATTCCATTATCCATGAATGATTGGATAATATATTCTTTCTTAGGAGAAGTAATTCCTACAAACACAAAATCTGGTTTTTTCTCTTTAATATCTTCCTGAATATGTTTTTCATCTTCAGGCGAAAAATATCCATTTCTATAGCCAACAACATTTAGAGCTGGATATCTTTCTTCAAAAATTTTTAACATATCTTGTAAAACGTCTTCTTTTGCTCCAAAAAAGTAGACCGAGTATCCTTTTTCATTAGACAACTCTAGTAAATGTTTCATCAAGTCTATTCCAGCAACTCGCTCAGGAACTGGTGTTCCTAAAAACTTACTCGCTAAAACTACTGAAGCACCGTCGGCATTAATTATTCCTGATTCATTAACGATTTTTTTGATTTTCTCATCTTCATAGCACTGATTAATTTTATCCGCGTTAACTCCCATCAAGTGCAAAGGGTGCTTCTTTAAAACATACTGTTCAACAGCATCCACTGTTTCTTTCATCGTTAATGGATCTATAGTAATTCCTAATATTTGAATTCTCTCATTCATATGAACTATTTCGCTCCATCCTTCATCAATACAACCTTAACTGTCTTCAATAAAATTTCAATATCTTTCCAGATTGTCCAACCATCAATATAGGCCACATCTAATTTGACAACTTCATCGAAATTTTTGATTTCACTTCGTCCGCTGACCTGCCATAAACCTGTTATGCCAGGTTTAAAACTTAGGCGACGTTTTTGTTCTGGGGTATAGTGCTCATACTCGTCCACTGTTGGTGGTCGTGTACCTACCAAACTCATATCTCCCTTTAGAACATTATAAAACTGTGGTAGCTCGTCCAAGCTCGTCTTCCGTATAAAATGACCAATTTTCGTGATACGAGGATCATCGTCCACCTTAAACATTCCACCCTGCATGGTATTTTGTTCCATGAGTTCTCTTTTTTTCTCCTCAGCATCCACACACATAGAGCGAAACTTATAAAAAGTAAAATGGCGGCCATTTTTTCCTATACGCGTCTGAGCAAAAAAAGCAGAACCCCCATCCTTTCGAATCAAAGGAACCAGCACAATACTGACTAGACCACATAATATCAAACCTACCAGGGAACCGACAATATCAATAACCCGCTTAGCAATCACATGGCTAGTCTTATAAAATGTTGTAGAAAAAGTCACAACATTTAGTCCTGCCATCTCACAAATTTGCTTGTTACGTGCCCAATCGAAAGCATTTAGATTGACTGTTACATCAATTCCCATCGTTTCAAACTGAGAGACAAGCTCTCCAATATTGTATTTTTCACTTGGAAGATTGATAAAGACTTCATCGACCACCTCATGAGTCGCAAAATTTACTATCTCCCCCTCTGCTACAACCTTTAAATCATCATGCTGAAAATCTGGTTTATCTAAAACACTGACGGCTACCAACTCCCCAACAACATCATCTGATTCTATTAGTCTATCCAGTACCTTTTCAACACGAGAAGTTGCTGTAAGTAGGAGAATCTTCTTACTTCCTTTAAAGTTGGGATAAGCCCGCTTCCAATACCACTTGATAAATGGGTTTAGCACATAGACTAAGAAAACATGTAATAAGAGGAAGTAAATCATGCCTCTTCTGGAAATACTAAATCGATCTTCTAAGAAAAAATTAGAAATACTAATCGCTAGCGCAAAGAATAGGATATATTTCAATGTCTGGACAAGTTCAATCAAATATCCCCTTTTAAAGAAATTCCGTCCATAATCACTGATATAAAAGACAAAATAGTGGAGGATATAAAGTACAATAGCTGTTGTTGAAACAATCTCTGTTTCTCTCACAGCGCTAAGTAGATAAGTCAATAAAATAACAAGAAAACTCTGGACTATGGCTACTGAAGGCTTTGCTAGTTTTTCACTCATTTCTATCCCTCAACCTATTTTTTCTGTTTCCTGTAATTCCCATAACTCCCATAAGAACCGTATTTCTCTACTGAAGTATCGAGTTTATTCAACACAACTCCTAAACACGACTTCCCAGTTTGTTCCAACTGTTCTTTCGCTTTTTGAAGATCCCGTCGTTTTGTTTCACCTGCCTTCGTCACTAAAATAGAAGCATCACATTTCTGCATAATGATAGCCGCATCAATCACGACACCGACAGGGGCAGTGTCTACGACGATATAGTCAAAATATTTACGCAAGGTTTCAAGCATTGTACTGAAATTCTTACTTTGAAGAAGGGCTGTCGGATTTGGTGACACAGAGCCAGCCTGAATCACAAAGAGATTCTCAATATTGGTATCGCAAAGCCCCTGTGACAGGTCTGTTGTCCCTGATAGAAATTCTGTTAGTCCAGTAATCCTTTCCCTTGATTTAAAGACACCTGACATAACGGAGTTACGCATGTCTGCATCAATCAGAAGCGTTTTGTAACCTGCACGCGCAAAAGCCCAAGCGATATTGGTGGAAGTCGTTGTTTTTCCTTCTCCTGCTTTCACAGAAGTGATAGAAAATACTTTCAAATCATCTCCACTTAACTGTAGGTTCGTGCACAAAGCATTATAATATTCCTCTGCCTTTTTCACAAGTTCTAATTTCGCCTGTGAGATTTCTAACGTTGGCATAACTTCCTCCTATTTCATTTTATCAAAATCTGGAACGACTCCTAGAAGTGGCATTTGCAGTACATCTTCAACATCTTCAGGACGTTTTACACGGGTATCGAGCAACTCAATCAAAAGAACAGTAATTACTGTTACGGCGGCTCCTCCAAGAAAACCAACTAAGGTGTTGCGTCGAACATTTGGAGAAGAGGGAGTCATAGCTGGTCGCGCTTCTTCAAGCGTCGTTACATCAGATACTCGCGTTACAGCGATGATCTTTTCTGCAGCAACTTCTCGTAGAGAATTAGCAATGCGACTGGCTTCCTCTGGTTGTTTATCCTTGACAGAGATTGAGACGATACGAGTGTCGGCTGGTACAGTCACTTGCACTTTGCTAGTTAACGTTTTTGCTGGAATATCCAATTTCAAATTTGTCGCTACCTTTTCCAATACATCTTGCGAAAGGATAATTTCGCGGTAGTCTTTTACCAGATAAGTTCCTGCCTGCAAGTCCTGATTCGTCAGTCCCGGCTTATCTCCTTGATTACGGTTGACTACGTAAATACGCGTGGTGCTTGTATATTCTGGCTTAACAATAAAAGTGCTATATGCAAAAGCTCCCGCCCCTGTCACAAGTGCCACTAATAAAATTATTAGCTTGTGTTTCCACAAGGTTTTAAGTAATTGAAATACATCGATTTCTATCGTGTTTTGTTCTTTCATCATTTCTCCTAAATTAGTTGATCCATTACAATTTTTCGAGGATTATCTATAAAAAGTTCCTGAGCCTTCGCTTCTCCGTATTTTTGGGAAACAAGGTCATATGCTTCTGCCATATGGGGAGGTCTGCTGTCCACATTATGCATATCACTTGCAATGATATGAACCAAGTCACGCTCCAAAAAATACTGAGCTCTTTTTTTCATGAATTTATAACGTTCTCCAAAAAGTTTGGATTTGAGGACATGTGAACTATTTACTTGCGTGTAACAGCCCATATTGATCAGCTCTCGAACGCGTTTTTCATTATTTTCAAGTGCATCATAGCGCTCAATGTGGGCAATGACTGGAGTAATTCCCAACATCAATATTTTACTCAAGGCACTATGAATATCGCGATAAGGGGTGTTCATACTAAACTCTATCAAGGCATAACGACTATTATTGAGGGTCGGAATCCGATTTTTTTCCAGCTTATCCAAAACATCTGATGTGTAGTAAATTTCAGCCCCGTAAGCAATGACCAAGTCACTCGCCACTTCCTTAGCTATTTCCCGAACCTGAAGAAAGTTTTCTGCTATCTTCTCTTCCGGAGTTTCAAACATGCCCTTGCGACGGTGAGAGGTAGAGACAATGGTTCGCACCCCCTGCCTGTAGGATTCTGCCAAGAGAGCCTTGCTTTCCTCTCTTGACTTGGGACCATCATCTACATCAAAGACGATGTGCGAATGAATATCAATCATTTCATCTGCCCTCCAACACATCCTGAATAGCAGTTTTGACAGATGCAAGGCTACTGTCGTTAATTTCCATCATATAGAGGTTACTATCTGGCATCGCATAGGAAGGAAGATCCGTCCGTCCCATACCCTTCAAGTCTTGCGAATTCACTTTGTACGTTCCACCACTTTCTAACTGAGCATTGACCAAGTTTATCATGGTCTCAAGTGGCATGTTTGTTTGGATAGAATCTTGCAAGCTATCAATGATCCTACTATAATTTTTCAGCGCTTCGCTCGAAGTTAATTTTTGAAGGATGGCCGCAATCACCTTTTGTTGATTGCGCCCGCGGTCATGATCACCATCCGCTAGGGAATAGCGCTCACGAACAAATCCCAGAGCCTGCTCAGAATCTAAGTGGACATTTCCAACTGGGAAATGGAACTTCCCGTGTAGAGATGTAAAATCTTGGTCATTATAAACATCTACCCCACCCAACAAATCGATCAATTTCAAGAAAGAAGTGAAGTTCAATCGCACATAGTAATTGATATCCACTCCATAGAGATTTTCTAAAGTGTGGATGGACGAATCAACTCCATAGATGCCCGCATGGGTCAATTTATCTTTTTGATTATTCCCACCATCTGCGATTGGTACATAAGCATCACGTGGCGTTGTGGTCAAGAGAATTTTCTTGGTATCTCGATTGACAGTCATCAGGATATTGACATCTGAACGCGACACCGAACTAATAGGACCATAGGTGTCAATTCCACTAACATAGATATTGAAAGACTGATCCTTAGACGTCTTAGGAGCTTCTACTTTTTTAGTGAATCCCTTGGTATAAATCTTTTTTATCTTCGATGCGTAATCTGGATGCTCCGATTCGATGATATTTTCAAAGACACTATTTAAGACAATGGCCTTAGTCTCTCCTGCAATCAAACTCTTATAAGCTGCCAAGTAAGACGAACTCTGATTGACCGTCAAATCGGTATTCTGACTTGATTTGATATCAGCTAGTAGTTTTTGAATGTTTTCATTATCAGTCCCAGTCGGTGCTGTCACACTCATCAGTTGCGTAACATTCTCAATCTCACTATCTGCTAAAACAGCAACACTGATCGAATATTCTGAGTAATTAGAAGTCGCATTTAAACGATTGGTCAGTCCCACAAACTGCTGTACTGCAAAGAGCGACACAGAGCTGACAAGGATAGAGAACACCAACAGAAAAATAGTAAACTTTTCAGCTTTTTTATAGATAATCAAGAGTAGCCCTACCAAGGCAACTAGTAGGACTAACGCAGTTACCACTAGGTTAAGATATCTAAAAGCAAGGATATTGTACTTAAAGATTAAGAACAATAAAAAACAAACTAACAATAAATAAATAGTCAGCAAAACGATATTAACACTTCGCTTCACTTTCTGTGAACGTGATTTTTTAAAACGTCTACTCATGATTAACACCTATACCTTGAACATCATACGATTATATCACTTTTTTACGGTAATGTCTACATTTTTTTTACTATCTGCATCTTTAAGTATCTTAGTAGACTTCCCGCGAAACAAAAATATAGTAAAATGAAATAAGAACATGACAAATCGATCAGGACAGTCAAATCGATTTCTAACAATGTTTTAGAAGCAGAGGTGTACTATTCTAGTTTCAATCTAATTATGAACAAGACCCAGAAAAAGTAGCCTTATTTCTTAAGAATTTTAATAGTTTAA
>ERZ1023203.39-NODE-39-length-48138-cov-5.072500_pt1 | contig 48138 bp, 47 predicted proteins | sample MGYA00380444_ERZ1023203 | MGnify/ENA primary metagenome ERZ1023203 (study PRJEB33173, sample SAMEA4830386) | metagenome | study: EMG produced TPA metagenomics assembly of the PRJEB25223 data set... | reverse complement strand
TCATACATATATGGATAAAACGGATAGTTTGTATAATCCATTTTTTAATTTTCTTTCGTTTCCTGATTTAGACTTTCTCTGAAATCAGCAGCAGCTCAGAGCGGACCTTCTCTTTGATCCGGTCAACCACTGTAAAGTCCATGGCGTTGACATAGATTTTTTCCAGCGTGTCCCGCTGGGTTTTTGCCCGTGCCAGATAGGATATGGCTTCGGTCATTTTATTTTTATAACGGGTGCTGATATCCTTTAGCTGTTCAGCGTAAATTTCATCTGTGCCCGAATTAATCGTAATTTCATACATGTCGACGATTTCATCCCCATCACGATTCGGAAAATACTCATGCGGGGCCGTGCTGTCGAATATAGCGAGGCCCAGCTCACGTACAATGATCATATCCAGGCTGTGCGGATCAAACCCGCAATGATAGATTTCAATATCAAATCCGCGGTTTTCAGCTTCGACTGCCAGCTTTTTCAGCATGGTTGACTTGCCGGAACCCGGACGCCCTTTTATGAAGTACCTTTTGGGAATATCCTCCGTAAGATTCGGCACAAAATCCACCGCTCCGATTGGAGTGGCTGCCCCTAAATAACGATGTTTTACAGTTGGTGTCTTATTTAATTTCATCTTTCCATAGAAGGTGGAGATCAGCTTCTTGGTCAATTCATCCGCCTTCTGGAAATTCATATTTTCTATATAGATTTTTTCCCATTCATCATGGATTCTCAGTGCTTCGGCAAACGTGTCATAGGCCGCTGCAAAGGAATTGCTGATCTGACCAGTCAGTACAGTGATTTCTTCTTTACTCGCAGCCAGAGCCCTTGAGTCCCAGGCTTCTCCGAGATTGATATATTCTTCGACCGCGCCGGGTGCTTTTGGTTCTATCACGTGCGGTGCTGTTCCATCGACAATGCCTGCTTTCAAAGAAGGAATGATCAAACCATCGATTGATTGACTGTCAGAGGAACAATAAATGTATTCAAGGTCATAGCCCTTTTCGAACAGTTCCGCTCCGATTGCTTTCATCAGGGATGATTTGCCTGTTCCAGGGCCGCCTTTTAAAATGAATAAGCGATCAAGCCCCTGCAGGTTCGATTCGAATAAATTGTGAAATCCCCGGGCTGTATTCCCCCCGGCGAAGTATTTTAATATTTTCCCAGCCACTATTACACTTCCTTTCGAAATGCATTTTCACCTTACAATATGCAAAGGGAGCAGGATGGGTGAAAGCCTATTTAGAAAAGCGGAAGCGCCTTAACCACCCCCGACAAGCCTTTTTAGGAGGATTGGCTTGTGCTTGTCGGGGGCAGGCTGCTTGCGCTAGACAATTATCGACGTTCAAAATTTTATACTTTTTTCGTAAAAAAGAGTGCTGAATCATGGTGATTCAGCACTCTTCACTTTCATTATTTTATTAAATCCGCAAGATTAGCTCCGATTGCTTTCTGTAAATCTTCCGCTTTGAGCTCCATCTGCATGCCGATTTTGCCTCCGCTGACAATGATCAGATCAAGCTCCGCTGCCTTTACATCGATGAAAGAGGGATACTGCTTTTTCATTCCAACCGGGGAGCAGCCGCCGCGGATGTAGCCGGTCAGCTTTTGGATATCTTTGACCGGAATCATTTCGACTTTCTTTTCGCCGGATGCTTTAGCGGCCTTTTTCAAGTCCAGCTCGTCCTCCACGGGAATGATGAACACGTAGATCTGCTTGCTGTGGCCTTGAGCAACTAAGGTTTTATAGACAGATTCAGGATCTTTGCCAATCTTCGATGCCACCGAAACCCCATCGATTTTCCCGTCCTGATTGTCGTATGTAATCAGTCCATACTCCACTTTCTGAGCATCCAGCATACGCATTGCATTTGTTTTACCCTTTGCCATTGCCTGCGCCTCCATTGGTTATTTTTCTCATTTTAGCATTTTGGGATGATTTCAAAAAGGATCAGACTTATTAAAAAAGCAGGATCCCTAAAAGGAATCCTGCGAACAAAGCTTATTTCAATCGATAAACACGGGCTTCATAAGGCTTAAGCGTAAATGAATCCATATCTTCATGCGTTTCAACCGGGTAGTTATTCAATAAAAGCTGATTATTAGAAAGCTTAAATTCAGCTTCAAAGGATGCTTCCTCTGTTGAAAGATTTGTAATGACGACTACCTTGTCATCATCTGATGTACGTGTATAGGCATAGATTTGCTTATCTTCTTCAAGAAGCAGACCGTATTGGCCATAGGTGAAGACTTCATTATCTTTTTTCAATCGAATCATTTTTTTATAGAACGAAAGGATGGATTCCTGGTCCTGCGACTGGACTTCCACATTGATTTCCTTATAGTTCGGATTGACCTTCATCCATGGCTGGCCTGTTGTGAATCCTGCGTTGTCCCTGGAAGACCACTGCATAGGCGTACGGCTGTTATCGCGGGAAGAGGCCCAGATAATATCCATGATTTCCTGATGGGACATGCCTTCCTCTTTTTTAAGGCGATAAAGGTTTTTCACGGCTACGTCATCATAATCTTCAATGGATGGGAATTGGACATTGGTCATGCCGATTTCCTGTCCCTGATAAATGAATGGCGTTCCCTGCATCAGGAAGTACATGGCACCCATGGATGTTGCGCTCTGGTGCCAGTATTCCTCATCATTTCCCCATGTTGAAACAACTCGAGGCTTGTCATGGTTTTCAATAAATAGGGCGTTCCATCCATCAGATTCCAGGCCTTTCTGCCAGCGGGTAAGAACTTTTTTCAGCTCGACAATATCAACCTCCGGATTGGTTTCCGCATCCCAAAGGCCAAGGTGTTCAAATTGAAAAATCATATCCATTTTACCCTGTTCTTCACCAACCCAAAGATCAGCTTCATCCACGGTAACTCCGTTTGCTTCCCCCACTGTCATTACATCATAGTTCGCATATGTGCGGTCTTTAAATTCCTTTAAGAATGCGTGAATGCCTTCCTGGTTCATATGCATATCGAAGGAAGAAACATACTTTTGCTTCTTCGGATTCGGCATATCAGGCAGGCCGGCTCGCTTTTTGATATGGCTGATGGCATCAATCCGGAAACCGTCGATTCCCTTATCCAGCCACCAGTTCACCGTATCATATAAAGCCTCACGGACTTCTTTGTTCTCCCAGTTTAAATCAGGCTGCCTGGTTGAAAAAACATGCAGGAAATACTGTTCCGTCTTCTCATCATATTCCCATGCTGACCCGCCGAAAATGCTTTCCCAATTATTCGGTTCCTTGCCATTCTTTCCGTCTCTCCAAATATACCAGTCCCTCTTCGGGTTCTCCTTGGATGAACGGGATTCGATAAACCATTGATGTTCGTCACTTGTATGGTTCAAGACAAGATCAAGAATCAGCTTCATATCTCGCTTATGAACTTCATCCATCAGCTGGCTGAAATCCTCCATCGATCCGAAATCCTCCATGATATCCTGATAATCTGAAATATCGTAGCCATTATCATCATTAGGGGATTTGTACATTGGGCAAACCCAGATGACATCGATCCCTAATCCTTTAATATAATCTAGCCGCTGAATGATTCCCTGAAGATCGCCAATTCCATCTCCGTTTGTGTCCTGGAAACTGCGGGGATAAATTTGATAGCCTACTGCTTCTTTCCACCAAACCTTCTTCATGTTAACACCCTCAATTTTATATAAATTTCTTTTCTATTATCGCGGTTGGTGCGCAAACGTTTGCATTAAGAGCCATAAAAAAAGCTGCCTGCTTTTAAGCATTTGCATACTACTACAGTAAGTGTAACGCTTACAATTGGATTTTTCAATACCCTTTTTCAGGACAAATAAGAAAAGCGGAAGCGCCTTGCCCACCCCCGACACCTCGAGGGGCAGGCGCTCCTCCTAAAAGCTTTTGACGAGCCATGATGATGCTGTCGAAGCGTTCCTTATGGAGCTAGACAATTATCAAGATTCCAGAATATAAAATCTGGAAAAATTTAAAAGCCGCAGAATTTGGACTGCGGCTTTCTTATATATGTCAGGCTGGCTCCACTTGAAGCTGCTCCCGATATGGTTTTAACGAATGATAGATGATTTTCTGCATGAAGGCTTTATCCATATCCGGCAGCAGTTTTTCAGCAAATGCCCATGCATTCTCCTCAATTTTCAATGCTGTAAGGAAGTGCTCCTGCTCTGTTATGCAGGAATCAAGATGATTGGCCAATTCCTCCAGCTCTGCATCTTCTGCATGGCCAAGCTCATGAGCAAACACAACAGTGAAATAGTCCAAGAAACGATCAGCAGAAGAAAACAGCTGATGACATTGGTTCTTAATCTCTTCCATATATAGGGTTACGGTATGTGTTCCCATGCTGTATTTTCCGCCAGCTATACGATTTCCCGGAAAATGACTCTCTAATTTAATCTCTGCCAGACTCCCCGATCTCTCCAGTAACTCCCGAACGACTTGATCCAAGCTTTCTTTCTTCAATGCATACACCTTTCTCTATTTAATAGCTTATAGGCTATTATATGAGAAAAGTGTACAGAAATAAACCAATATATACCCTTTAAATTCTATGTTCAAACCACAATTGGTTAATTTTTGTTCTGAAGCAGCGATTTATGGATCCAAATAGCAGCCTGAGAACCCTCCCCCATTGCGATCGTTACTTGTTCCGAATGGGCAGCCACATCTCCGGCTGCCCAAACATTTTTGATGCTTGTCATTTTTGAGCGGGGATCTGTCAGGATATGCTTATTTTCAAGGCGCTCCGCACCAAGCTGTTTCGCCAGATCAGATTTTACTTCGTTTCCTCCAAAAGCGATAAATCCTCTGTCACCTGTAATTTCTTCACCATTTTCAAGCTGTACACCATTGAATTTTTCGTCGTCTGCGAGTACCTTACTTATAGATTCTTCAAGGTATTCAATATTCTTTTCTTTCATTTTCTCCAGTAATTTCTGATCTGCCGGCTTTTTCTCATGATTGATAAAAACTAGATCATTTGTCCAATAAGACAATGTTAATGCCATATTAGCTCCTGCATTCCCAGAGCCAAGCACAATGGTGCGTTTATCCTTTACCTCATATCCGTCGCAGTCAGGACAGACATAGACCGAAATGCCGAGACAGGCCCTCAACTCGGTGAAAGGCGGCAGCCTGTCCATACTACCCGTTGCAAGTAAAATCCGTTTACCCTTATATTTATTGCCCTTTTGGGATGAAACCTCAAATCCTCTATCAGTCTTTTCTGCCTGCTCCACTTTTTCATTAACAAACTCCACTCCAAGGCGTTCCGCGTGCTTTTTCCCAATCTCCCGGAGTTCCGGGCCGCTCACACCATCCGGATAGCCTAAGATATTATGATAGCTTTTGCATATCGTGGAACGCCCATCATTGGAATCAAGCACCAGAACCTTATGTTTATATCTGCCCAGCTGAATGGCAGCCTGGAGTCCAGCAATACCCCCTCCAACAATCAGGCAATCATAATTCAATTGAAATTCCTCCTTTTCGTTTCAATATAGGCTATACGTGTAAATTACCCAGAAATTCGGCTTCCAAATACACTACTTTAATAAAATGGTCTGCTTCGTTACTGGGAAGAGGGGCTGCTGTTTGAGGTGCGGGAACTTGGTTTGTTGGTAAATCCGGGGTTTGCAGCTGCTTTTTTTGCGTTTTGGCGGAGAAGTGGTATCTATTCGGGCTTTTGATGCAGCTTATTTTTGGTTTTATATAATAAGTGGTTTCTATCCGGAACTTTGACGCTGCTCCTTTCTAGTTTTATCGAATAAGCGGTATCTAAAACAGACTTTAATACAGTTTCTTCCAAAAACCAATTTCTTCCAAAATACAAAAAAGGAGAGTCTCATCACTGAAACTCTCCTCAAACTCATTTATTCATATGTGCAAGAAAGCCGCCAAGAAGAGTATCCAGGTCCTCTTCGCTTTCCTCTTCAGTTTCTTCTTGCTGTTCCTGTTTAGCTTTGTCCCAATCAAAGTCAAGCAGATCATCTTCTATATCCAAATCTGCCTCCGCCATTCCATCTTCCTCTAAAGCTGCAGCTGCCGAATCATACTGATTCACAGCCGGTCTCGACTCCTCCTGCAGATATAGAGCTTCATCTATATCAGAAGAGCGGCTGTTCAAGGACGCCAGCAGGGATGTTGCCCGCACCGGGTCCGTAATCAGCTGATAAATGATGCTGCCAAGCAAGGCTTCTGAGCGCTCATGCTTTTGCCCGTCGCGTTGAACCTTACTTAACCCCTTAGGAAGGGGAATGGTGATGGTTTCCCGGTCTTTTGATTGTGAACTGCTGACTCCCTGCATCACAAACTCGGCCATTTTGCTCGAAAAATTCCGCTTTTCGGTTTCCTTGAGCTTTTGCAGATGCTTCAGAATATGATCAGGTGTGTCAGATGGTACCCGAAAGGATATAGATTGTCCTCTCTTAATTTCAGAAGAGGAAGCTTTACTCATGAAAAATCACCCTAGTTGGCTTTTACAGGTTTCTTATCCTGGTCTGCCTTATCTTTATTCGTTCTTCTTGAAAAATCTGAGATCAGCTTGTAATAAGCATTTGCCATCATCCAGATGCTTTCTTTTTCATCCTCGAAGAAGTCAATGTTATAACCATCCAGATTGTTATTTAATGTTTTCAGATAATCTTTTAGAACAATTGAGCCGCCGCCGACGAAATAGCAGATTTCCGTCTGGGAGTTTTTCTGCCAAACATTGCGGAGCAGGCGATACTGCTTCTTCGCCAGGTCAAGCAGGATACGGTCTGTAATATCATGTACACTTGTACGGCTTCCTTTAACCATAATATGATTGCGGTCATTTTTCTTCGTGATGATTTCCACGACATCTGTGCGGCTGTCTAGCTCAACGCCATGCTTCGAACGAATCTCTTCACGGATGGATTCAAGCGCTTCAGACACGCCAAGGTTGAATCCCTGCGCTTTATCATCATCTACATTGCGGTTTTTAATGACAGCAATATCCGTTGATAATCCGCCGATATCCTGGATTAAAATACGCTTATCAATTAAATCCTTATTAATGATGTTTAAGTTGTTATCCATTACAAGGTTGATGTAAGCAGCAAATCCTTCAGGATAAACCTTGATTTCTTCAAACTTGATATTTACTTTTTGCCCCTGGTATTTCGGTGTTACAAGGAACTCAACCTGATGGACAGAGCCCAGCAGCTTGGAACGGTAGCCCGCATCCTTGCCTTCCTTTACTTCACGAAGCGGAAGTCCTGTGCCAAGTGTGTAGTTTGCATCGATCACATTACCGGACTTTTTAAAGCCAGTGGAACCGCCGTTCTGTACAGCATCCAGTGCCAAAGCAGTGAAAAGCATAACTAATGTCTGATCTTCTTCGGATTTGCTGCTGCCCGGATCCAAATCAGTAGCGTTGTCGCTTTTTGTTGCCAGGTGTCCCACACGGTAAATCGTATTGTTTTCCTTCAAAGCAGGGGAGTGAACTCTAATATGTATGCCTTCAAGCGGATTTTTGCTGTCAAGTTCTTCAATTCCGATAACCGGACGGTCCTCAACATCTCTCGCAATAACATTCGGTATGTTTAATTCTGAATCCAGTTTCCCAAAGATTGCTTTAATAGAATCGTTACCTACGTCAACTGCTGCAATTCTTGAATTCGTCAAATCATTCAATCCTTTCATTCTCCATAATATAGAGCTGTTATTTTAAGAGTAATTCAGATTGAGAGATTAATCAATGAGAGGAAATAAAAAGTAATCAAAGCGTAAAGACGTAAACAAAATGTAAACTTGTACCTCCATTGTATACACTTTCCGTATACTTGTAAACAATATTGCACACATCCTTATACACCAACATGTACACATATTTGTATACTTGTTTGCATTTTTGAATACAAACGTAAACAAAATTGCATACTTGTATTCAATTTTGTTTACAAGCAAATTCATTTGGTGTTTTTCATGAAATTTGATAGTTTAAAAGAGGCAATAATATCCCTCTTGCCTCCAGAAAAAACATTTAAACTAATTGATATTAAAAAATTTAGAAAATATATTAAATTTGTCTACTTTCGAGAAAAAAGTTCCTTTAAAATAAAGGTATAACAATAGGCAAAGGAGTACAGAAAGATGCAAAGCTCCAGAATATTTATGGTTACGCTTTTTAGTGTTTCACTTTTCATCGCTGTTATCTCGGACGGAATCATCGTCGAGAGCTCTGCATATATAAAAGCCCTGGTCATATACCTGCTGTTTTCCTGCTTGTATCACCATTTGCGGATTATCAGCAGAAACGGAAATACCTCGATTGATTATGGGATTAATTACAGCCTCTCCATTGGGCTTTTTACAGGGCCATTAGGTTTATTTATATTTGAAGCCATCTATCGATTTTGCGTTTATTTTTATAAAAAACACACAAAAACAGACGATCCGGATGAATTTTTCCATACATTTTATAACATTGGCTCCTTTGTGATGAGCAACTCTATCGCATTCTATTTATTCAATCGGCTATATCCCCTCTTTCAGGATGCGGCATTCGGTTTTTGGATAGTCATGCTGCTGCTGATTACCGTAACATCCATGCTTTCAGACATTTTCCTGATTACCGTGTTTAAATTGACAGGTGACATTAAAACGAAGCAGGAAGCGATTGAATTTATGAAAACCAGAAGTGTACTGGATATGGGGAAGATTGCCTTTACTAATGGTCTTTTGCTGTTATTCTTGAATGAGGGAAAATGGGAAATGCTCATAAGTCTGTTTATACTTAATTATCTTGTAAGCCGCTCCTTCCTGTCGAAATCGCAGATGCTGCAGAATAAAATCGAACGCGATAAATTTGAGCAGATGGCCTATACGGACTTTCTTACTGGAGTTTTTAACCGTGCTTATATGGATAAAAAAATGACAGAACTCAATCAATCGGGGGAATACATCGGGATTGTAGTGGCAGATATCGACAAATTCAAAAGGATTAATGACAGCTATAACCACGCTGTGGGCGATCAGGCAATCAGGCATTTTGCCGACTCATTGAAGAGCTATCTCTCCAAAGATGATTACTTGTTCAGAAGCGGCGGAGAGGAATTTACCATAATTATGAGATTCAGGTCATATGAAGAATGCTTGAATTTAGCCCAGAACATACGCAAAGGCATTGAAAACAGCACGTTTCATACAGACTTTAAAGAGCAGTCCATTTCTCTTTCCTACACGGCATCCTTTGGACTTTTTTACTATAAAGTGAACGAGATGCTTTCTATTGAAAAAGCTTATGTATACGCAGACCAGCTCCTTCTGCAGTCCAAGGACATGGGAAAAAACAGGCTATCCTGCCGGGAAGAGCCAATCCATCAGCATACCCCTAAAGAAGCAGTACTTACAAACGCATAGGTATATTTGCAGCAGCCGCGGGTTTGAGCGGCTTTTTTTTATGGGAATAATACCTTTGCTTTTCGAATAAGTTTTAATACTGTTATTATTCTGAAAAAATATTCTTTTATTTAATTCTCAGAAAAAATCAATTTATTCTGCCTGAAAAGTCAATAATAACCATCGTTACATAAAATTTTTTTTGACAATTAGGAACTATGAAAGATATTATAGAATAGCTAAAAGGAGGATGAAACATGTCAGATTTTAATAGGCAGAAAATTGTTGAAAGTGTGCCTCAAAAAGGTTTCTTTGGACATCCTAAAGGCTTGTTCACACTTTTCTTCACTGAGTTTTGGGAGCGCTTTTCTTATTATGGAATGAGAGCGATCCTTGTATTCTATATGTATTATGAGGTTTCAAAAGGCGGTTTAGGCCTGGACGAGCCGACAGCTTTAGCAATCATGTCCATTTATGGATCATTGGTGTATATGTCAGGGATCATCGGCGGATGGATGGCCGACAGATTGTTCGGAACCTCCAGAGCTGTATTCTATGGCGGAATTTTAATCATGCTCGGCCATATTGCCCTTTCTATTCCTGGCAGCCTGGCTATGTTCTTTGTTTCCATGGTGCTGATCGTATTAGGTACTGGATTATTGAAGCCAAACGTATCAAGCGTGGTTGGGGATATTTACAGCCCGGAAGATAATCGCCGCGATGCCGGTTTCAGTATTTTCTATATGGGTATCAACCTTGGCGGATTCCTTGCTCCATTAATTGTCGGAACAGTTGGAATGAATTATAATTTCCACCTAGGTTTCGCAATTGCAGCTGTTGGTATGTTCTTTGGTTTATTAGTGTTTATTTTTACGAAAAAGAAAAATCTTGGATTAGCAGGAACTTATGTATCTAATCCATTATCTGAAGGCGAAAAGAAAAAGGTATATACAAGAATTGGCCTTGGCGCCGTAATTATTGCCATCTTAGTGGCAGTGGGCATCCCAACTGGGCTTTTAACGTTTGATTCCTTTATTGCCCTTGTTGGTATTTTGGGAATTGGTCTTCCGATCATTTACTTTACTGTGATGTACCGAAGCCCTAAAACAACAGAAGTGGAACGTTCACGCATCATTGCTTATATTCCATTATTCATTGCATCTGTTATGTTCTGGGCTATCCAGGAGCAGGGTTCAACGATTCTTGCGAATTATGCGGACAAGCGTACCCAGCTTGACTTTATGGGACTTGATATTTCACCGGCATGGTTCCAGTCTCTAAACCCTTTGTTCATCATTTTCTTTGCGCCAGTTTTTGCATGGCTGTGGGTGAAGCTTGGCGACCGCCAGCCTTCAGTACCTCAGAAGTTCTCTCTGGGTCTATTATTTGCCGGATTATCTTTCATTGTAATTCTGCTTCCAGCCTATCTTGGCGGAACAGATTCTCTTGTAAGTCCATTATGGCTGGTTCTTAGCTACTTTATTGTTGTTCTTGGTGAGCTTTGCTTATCTCCAGTCGGACTTTCAGCCACAACAAAATTAGCGCCTGCTGCTTTCTCCGCTCAAACGATGAGCCTTTGGTTCCTATCAAACGCGGCCGCACAGGCAATCAATGCACAGATTGTTAAGTTCTATTCACCAGAAACCGAAATGACTTACTTTGGTGTAATTGGTGCAGCTGCGATCGTGCTATCCATTATACTATTCATGTTGAGTCCTAAGATTCAAGGATATATGAAGGGTGTACGTTAATAGAAAAGCGGAAGCGCCTTGCCCACCCCCGACAAGCACAAGACAAGCCCCCTTGCCTTTTTGGGAGGATTGGCTTGTGACCTCGAGGGGTAGGCGCAGGAGCTAGACAGTTTTCGATTTTTTTAATTTTCCCCTTGTTATTTTAGAAAAGCGGAAGCCAGAAGAGTGTGTGCTCTTCTGGCTTTTTTTGTACGGCTTATTCGGATAAAAACTGCTTGGCCGGTAAATTCTTCAGTTTGGCCGGTATTTATAAGCAGGTGTTTATAAGTTTTTGGCCGGTAAAATACTGCTTTTATTTCCCCCATTTCTCAAGCATCGGCCCCTCATCTCCATAGACAGGATCAGTCTGCGGAACAGGGACATTTTTTATTTCAGCCAGCGCCTGTACACGGTCTGATGGATCCTTTTTCTTCATATTCGGGCTTGTTCCGCCGGGGTAGGCACCCACGACTTCGAAGTCCGGACTGCTTTCAGCATTCCTATGTCCTGTGCCTGCAGGAAGGAGAATGGCGTCGCCCTGCTTAAGTACAAGGCGTTCCCCCTGGTCACCGCCAATGAGTACGGTGGCTTGTCCTGCTTTGACACCCAGCACTTCATGAGTATTGCTATGATAATGGTGGTAATCATACACCCCGCCCGTCCAGCTGCCGGTCCATTGATGTCTGTTAAAAGCCGCCTCTATTTCATCAGGCTGGTCCTTAAAAACGGCCTTGTAAATGATAACAGGGAGGTCAGGATTGTTGGGTATTTGCCCATCATCCGCAAGCTGGATTGTTTGAATTTGGCTTTTCATGTGAACCGCTCCTTTCGAATTGCTTCAATTACTTTGTTTAAACGTGTCTCCGCCTTTGATGGTTCCGTTTTGGAAGCCTTTGTAGAACCATGACTTTCTCTGCTCTGACGTTCCATGAGTAAAGCTTTCCGGCACCACATAGCCCTGAGCCCGTTTTTGAAGGGTGTCGTCCCCTACTGCCGTTGCAGCATTCAGGGCTTCTTCCAGATCGCCTTCCTCTAAATATCCCATTCCCTGGGCATGGTGGGCCCAAACGCCTGAATAGTAGTCGGCCTGCAATTCAAAGCGGACAAGATACTGATTAAACTTTTCTTCACTCATACTCTGGCGGAGAGGCATGATTTCCTCAGTGGTTCCAAGCAGCGTCTGCACATGGTGCCCCACCTCATGGGCTATGACATAGGCCATGGCAAAATCGCCGGGAGCCTGGAATTTCCTTTGCAGCTCTTCGTAAAAGCTTAAATCAATATACAATTTTTGGTCGCCTGGACAATAGAAAGGCCCTACTGAAGAGGACGCTGCCCCGCATGCAGACTGTACGCTGCCTGAGTATAAAACAAGGGTCGGCTCCTCATATTGCAGCCCCTGTTCTTCGAATATTTCCGTCCAGACTTCTTCTGTATCAGCCAGCACAACAGAGACAAAGTCAGCAAGCTCTTTTTCCTGCTCTGATTCTTCATATGGCACAGCTGTTCCAGAGTCTGTTCCGGCCATATTGCCTAAAAGCTCGCCCGGATCACCGCCGAGGAAGGTAAATAACAATACAATAATAATTCCGCCGAGGCCGCCGCCGATCAGGGTTTTCCCCCCTCCACCCATGCCTCTCCGGTCTTCAACATTAGAACTCGCTCTTCTGCCTTTCCACTTCATGTTTCAGCCTCCTAATGTAACGCCTTTTATCATTCATTTGATTAGTGTATACCCGAATAGAGGGGATTTATTAACTTAGCAGAAGTAAAAAAAGGTGCCTGCTGCGAACAGGCACCTTTATCTCGTATTATTTTTCTATCGCGCCAGCAGGATCATAGAGGCTCAGGTCAATATCCACCTCTTGCCCGAGAGCAATCTTGGCCAGCTGGGCGCCAAGAAAGGGCCCTGCGGTCAGCCCTGAGGCTCCAAGTCCATTTGCTATGTAAAGATCCTTAACACCCGGAATTTGGCCTATAATGGGCAAGAAGCCTGGTGTATAGGGGCGGAAGCCCACCCGTGCTTCTGCGAACGTTCCATCAGCCAATCCCGGTGCTATAGTTAACGCTTTCTCAAAAATTTCATTCAAGCCGCCTGCAGTTACTCTTATATCGTAGCCCATATCATCCTCATGGGTGGCACCAACAACGATGCGGCCGTCTTCAAAAGCCAGAATGTATTGATTGTTTGGCGGCATTACAACCGGCCAGGTGCCCGTATCCTCCCCTTCAAGCTGAAGATGGACAATCTGGGCTTTTTGCGGCTTCACATCCAATTGAATACCAAGCGGCTTTAAAAGCTCACCAGCCCACGCTCCAGCCGCTGCAATCACACTTTGCGCTTTATATTGTTTTCCGCCGGATTTGACGCACCTCATCTCAGCTCCTTCACACATTAGTTCAGCTGATCCCTGCACCAGCTCTGCACCATGCTTTTCAGCCGCCCGCAGCAGGGCGTCCCTTAGTTCCCGGCCGTTGACGCGCGCCGCACCGCTTACATGAACCGAGGCATATTCCTTCGATAGTGGCGGGAACAGCTCCAATGTCTGATCTGGGGATAATGGTGTAATCTCTCCCATTTCTGGTGCATCGCCGCGCCTTTTTACAGCACGTTCTTCCATTTTCTCAAGCTTTACAGGGTCGGTATGAAGGCTGACGGCTCCTACTTTCTGATAACCCGTCTCTGTCTCTCCGTCCTTTTCAAGCTCCCGTATGAGTGTTTGATAATAGGCCGCTCCCCCTCTGGCCAGCGCGTACCACGCCTTATTCCGCCGCTGTGTCAGCCATGGGCAGATAATACCGGCCGCTGCGTCTGTTGCCTGCCCCGGGTCTTTGCGGTCAATAACGGTGACATTTGCACCTGCCTTAGCCAAATGGTAGGCTGCAGAAGCCCCCAGTATTCCTGCACCAATGATGATATGACTTTTCATAATGACTCCTTTTCGCGAACTTGTTTGCCACTTATTTTACAAGAGTTTGGGGCAGGGCACAATTTTGCTCCTTGTCAGCTAGTTTGACTCATTTTCACGGTATGGTGCAGGAAAGCCGGTATGGTGCAAAGTGACCGATAAAATGAAAATCTGACCGATATCCTTGATTAAGTAACCGATGAAATGAATTTTTGACCGATATCTACCATGAAGTGGCCGATATATTCTATTTCCGGCTGATATCCCCCTCGCAGCAGTCTGATACAGCCGCCTTACCTGGCCCAACACCCCAATGCATACAAAAAAAACTGCATGACAGGCATAAAACCCATCATGCAGCTCCATTAAAACGGCTTATTCGGTTCATAGGTCGGCTGCTGGTTTTGAGCCTGATACTGCTGGCTTTTGGCTGCCGCATCCTGAACGTTTTCTTCAAGAGCAAATTCTGTGTCCATTCCTTTTTTGAATTGATCCGCCTGGTTTTGGGCGGTTACAATCTGCTGTTCTTCTGTTACTTTATTCGGCTGCTTTGGCATCACTATCTCTCCTTTATTTTAGAAGTATAGATATAGATTTTCCAAAGCTTCAGGCACTATTCATCTTTTTACAGGTCCACCTTTGTTCCGATGCCTTCGAGAACTGCTTTTTCATAAACGGCGGCAGCTGCAGCGAGGTCAAAGTAGGCAATGCCGACTGATTTGAAAAAGGTAATCTCTTCATCGTTTTCTCTGCCTGCTATCATTCCGGCTGATAATTGCCCGATTTCGCCATGAAGGTCCGAAAAGCTCCAGATGCCTTCGGCGGCAGGAATAATAAAATCACCTGCTTCATCTTTTACCCCTTCTGTAGTGTCCACAACGATCTTAGAGCTTCGCAGCAGTGTGTCTGTATCGACTTCCTGCATATGCGGAAGATAGGAGCCTACCCCGTTAATATGCGTACCCGGACGGAGATGCTTGCCGGAGAATACCGGCTTTTCCGAGCGGGTGCTGCAGATGACAATATCCGCCCGGGAAACAGCTTCATCTGCATTTTCCATGATGGTCATCTCACCTTTAAATTCATGAAATTTTTCAGCAAACTCATTAGCCTTTGCAGCCGTCCGGTTGTAAAGGAAGATTTGCTCTATTTCGCGGACCTCCAATACGGCATTCAGCTGTTCTTCAGCCATTGCCCCGCAGCCAATCACGGCCACAGAACTTGCCGATTTTTTTGCCAGAAGCTTAGTGGCAATGCCGCTCACTGCCCCGGTCCGGAGTCTTGTCAGGTAAGAGGCATTCATGCATGCCAGATGTTCCCCTGTTTCCGTATCGCTTAATAAAATGACTCCCTGAGTGGTCTTTTTGCCGATCGAAGGGTTCTCCGGAAAGATGGTGACCACCTTCACAGCCGTTTTTCCGATTGGCGGCATGGCGCTCGGCATATAAAGGGCAGAGGCCTGTCTCTCCGGAAAGTCCAGGACAGTTCTATGGGGATTCCGGATTTTCCCCTCCAGATTATGAACCAGGGCTTTTTCCAAATCTTTAATGGCTGATTCCATCGTATAGATGGATTTGATTTCTTTTTCAGATAGTAAAAGCATGAACTCTACCTTTCTAAGCTTTTTGATCGGTTTGTCCGAGGCCCATATGGAATGAATTATCTCCTGGCAGATCAGAATCAAGGTCCTGATTGCTTCGGTCACGGACGGATGCAATTGCAATTAAAGAGATGGCGGCTGCAAGCATGATGTATAACGCTACAGGAACATAGGAATTGTCATATGCATTCAGCAGGGCAGTTGCAACGAGAGGGGCGGTTCCTCCCGCCAGAGCGGCCCCAATTTGATAGCCCAGCGTGATGCCGGTATAGCGTACGTTCGACTTAAATATTTCAGAAAACATCGTCCCAAGTACAGCGGTGATGGGAGCCCAGATGATGCCGAGACCCAATATTGTAGCCACAACCAATAGAACTGCTGAACCCTGGTGAAGCAGCCAGAAGTATGGAAAGGCATAAAGCATCATCAGGACCGTTCCGCCCACATACAGCTTTTTCCGGCCAATTTTATCAGACAATTTCCCCATGATCGGGATTAGAATAGTAGTAATAATTGTTGCAATTGTAACGGCATTCAGAGTAACCGTGCGCGAGAAACCAAGCTGTGTTGTCGCATAGGAAACAATAAATGTTCCGAAGATATAAAATGGAGCTGTCTCCACCACTTTTGCTCCGACAGCAATCAATACTTCCTTCCAATGGCTTCGCATCGTTTCCACAAACGGAATCTTGGCGATTTCACCTTTCTCCTGAGCCTTTTTAAAGGATGGTGTTTCATCAATGCCTTTTCTAATCCATAAGCCAAAAAAGACAAGCAGGGCACTTAGAATGAACGGGACACGCCATCCCCATGATAAAAAGGCTTCTTCAGGCAATAAAGTCATGATGGATAAGGCAAGCGTTCCAAGGAGCATTCCAATTGTGACACCCATTTGTGGAATACTGCCAAAGAAGCCGCGCCGATTTTTTGGGGCATACTCAACAGCAAGCAGAAGCGCGCCGCCCCATTCTCCTCCGAGGCCGATACCTTGTATTAAGCGTAAGAGAATCAGCAGGATCGGTGCTGCCGCGCCTATATTATCATAGGTAGGCAAAAAGCCCATAAGGACTGTTGCACCGCCCATGAGGGACAGTGTGAGCACAAGGGTTTTCTTTCTGCCGATTTTATCGCCGATGTGGCTGAAAATAACGCCACCAAGCGGACGGATGAAGAAAGCAAGTGCGAAAGAGGCATACGCCAGCATCAAACCGACAGCCGGGTCATCGCTATGAAAAAACATTTGATTAAATACAAGTGCAGCAACCGTCCCATACAAAAAGTAATCAAACCATTCGATGGAACTTCCGATCAGGCTTGCAATCAGCACTTTCTTTTCTAATTTCTTTTCCATACCATTTCCCCCTCTCTTGACTGTAAAAATGTACAAGTTCATCATAGTTTATATTATTTTGATATTTCAATATATTTTTAAAATTGACTGATAAATAGAACTTATTTACCTGTTCAATCCCTAAGGTGAAAGTATGGGAATGTTTTTGTTATAATCATAATACTTAGATGGAATTTGATCTTAACTGGAGTGAACACGTTGAATACAAAAAAAGCACTGCCTCTTTTATTCGCAGTTATGTTTCTTGTTATGGTGGGGTTTGGAATCATCATTCCTGTCATCCCCTTTTATGCGGAAGAATTAGGGGCCTCACCTACTGAACTGGGCCTGTTAATGGCCGTTTATTCGCTGATGCAGCTGCTGTTTGCTCCTATGTGGGGGCGTGTTTCCGATAAAATCGGACGCAAACCGGTCATTATGATCGGCATTTTTGGCCTTGGCCTGTCTTTTTTCATGATGGCCTTATCCACTGAGCTTTGGATGCTGTTTGCTGCCAGAATCATCGGCGGCTTCCTGTCATCTGCCAATATGCCGACTGTCATGGCCTATGTAGCGGATATTACATCTGAAGAAGACCGCGGAAAAGGAATGGGGATCATTGGAGCTGCAGTGGGCTTGGGGTTTATTTTTGGGCCTGCAATCGGCGGCATCTTTTCCCGGGAAAGTTTGAACATTCCTTTCTACGCGGCAGGAACATCTTCGTTTATCACATTTTTCCTTGTCATGCTTCTGCTGAAAGAATCCCTTTCACCAGAGCAGCGCAGCCAGGGAACTGCTAAGCGTCCAGGTCTTTTAACAGCCTTAAGCGGGAACACTGGAATTTTATTTATCCTTCAGCTGTTTGTTTCGTTGTCACTGGCAGGCCTTGAAGCAACTTTTGCGTATTTTGCAGCTGACAAGGCAGGTCTTGGCACCGTGGAGCTTGGCTATATCTTTATGATCATGGGATTTGGAGGCGCCCTTGTACAGGGCGGTTTAGTAGGAAGAATGACGAAAAAGTACGGAGAAGGAGCTGTGATTCAGCTGGGAATTATCATCTCCGCCATTGGCTTTGGACTTATTCTCCTGGTTGACAGTTTTACCACAGCAGCGATTTTCTTAACAGTTTTCGGCATCGGAAACGGGTTTATCCGCCCAAGCGTGTCTTCCCTGCTGACAAAGACATCTCAGACTGGACACGGCAGCACAACCGGCCTGCTTTCATCATTTGACTCCCTGGGACGCATTATCGGGCCTCCGCTGGGCGGCTGGCTTTTTACCATGAGCATCGGTGCCCCGTACATCTCGGGAATCCTGCTTTCCGGAATGGCATTCGTGTTGTATCGTGTTTATTCATCCAAGGTAAACAGCACCCAGTCAATTACATCTTAAAAACAGAAAAGGAGGCCGCTCATGCCTCCTTTTTCTATTTCTGCAATATAGCCTGAATAACATGTCCCGTACCTGTATGGCCTTTTCCTTCTACTCTTTCCTGTTCGCCATAAAAGAAATGAAGGACTTTATAGCTCTTTATCCATTGGAGAAGATCTGCCGGATCATAAACCATATCAATACTTTTCGGTCCGCCTGTACCATAGCGGAGCTGATCCTCCGAATAGACTTCAAGCATGACGATTCCACCCGGCTTTACAACGGAAACGAGCTTATCGAAAACAGTCTTTTGATCCTTTTTCCGAAAATGACCGAAAACCATAATCGAAGCATCATACTCCCCAGATGGCACAGAATCATGAATGAGATCCTTCTGTCCTGTTTCGACTCTGACATGATGGCGTTCAGCCAGCTGCTGCGTTTTAATTAACCCGCTTTGTGTATAATCCCATGCGGTTACCTCATGCCCCTGCCTGGCAAGGAATACAGCATTTCGGCCCTCACCCTCGGCCAAAGCAGCAACTCGTTTATGCCCTTTAAGCCGCCATGTTTGCTCTCTGATAAATTCATTGGGCTCCTCGCCATATAAATATCCTTCTGCGGAGAACTTTTCTTCCCATAGATTTGCCAATATAACCACTCCTTCCTGTTAAGGTATTCTAGAAGTGATTATGGAAATCCTATTGTATAATGGAAAAAATGCCAGCAGTAGAGGTGGATGGAGATGAAAGAGCTGACAGCGATAGAAGAGGTGCATCAGTTTATTCAGAACGCTGAGCTTGGCCTAATTTATGTGCTGACTGACAGCTGAAGCGTCTGTCATGGCCTGCTTCCTCAGGTTGAGGAAGTGTTGAAAGATTATCCCCGTATAGAAGCACGATTTGTGAATGCAGGCAAGGTCACTGAAATAGCCGGGTACCTCATGGCTTTTACAGTGCCTGTGATTGCCTTATATCTTGATGGAAGAGAGGTTTTGAGGGAGGCGCGGTTCATACCGGTCGAGAGGCTGCGTGATGATTTAAAGAGGATCTATGAGGGTGTTTTTGATGTATAAAGGAAGGACTGACGGTGCTTTTCCGCCGGTCCTTTTTGACTATTCAGCTGATGGTATTAGATAATCAGCATTGCATAATGAATAAGAATTCGATTGTTATAGGTAATAGATTTGCAGTAAATTAGAATATTATTATCTTCCCCTATTAAATAACCCCAAATTTTATTGTCATAATTACCTACAAACACTCCCAATAATCCATCAATTTATCGAAACCTAATTCTTTTAGCCCAGATTTAATACTTAAATCGCCTTTTAATTTCCCCAATTAACAGAATGTTCTTTCTTCTTTATACTTTTCAATAGAAAGTCCTTTTAAACTATGAATCAAGTATTTAGGGAGGTTGGATCTTGATTATTTTAAAGCAGTCAATAGGGGTGATTCCCCAGCTGCTTTAAGGGTGGAAGACTATATTTTTGAAGAGGAGAATGGGCACGAATGGGAGATTTCAGGTTTAAAAAGTATTTAACAGCTGCCATGGCTGCGGCAATGTTAGCTGTTCCGCCCCTGCAGGCTTCGGCAGATGATTCTGGAAAGGGCATCCTAAAAGGTGCAGATGGCAAAGCGGCCATAATCGATCTGCAAGGGATGAATGCAAAAGCCAGTAAAGGCAAGCATGTCATCACCCTTATTACAGGTGATGTTGTAACCGTAACAGAATTTGCAGATGGAAAGAATATCATTCATGTTGAACCAGTGGACCCTTCCGCAAATGGAGCACGAATTTTGACAGCCAACAAGGAAACGTATGTCATTCCTGATCAGGCTATGCCCTATCTGGCTTCCGGATTTTTGGACCAGGATCTGTTCAATATTACGGCTTTAATTAAAGATGGCTATGATGATGAGAATCAAAAGGAATTGCCGGTCATCATTCAATATTCCGAGTCCAAAGGCCGTTCAGCTGATGTCCATCCAGCCCCAAAGGGCTCAAAGAAAACCCATGTGCTTGAAAGCATAGATAGCGTAGCAGTCTCAGCTGATAAGAAAGAAACAAAGAATTTCTGGGAAGAAATCACTAAAGCAAACAAGACTTCTAAAACAGCTAAGGCCGCACTGGCTCCGGGCATTGAAAAAATCTGGCTGGATGGCCGTGTCGAAGCTTCTCTTGAACAAAGTGTCCCACAGATCGGAGCGCCTTCTGCTTGGGAATCCGGCTATGATGGAACAGGCGTAAAGGTGGCTGTTCTTGATACCGGAATTGATTCAGAGCATCCGGACATTGCTGGCCAGCTGGATGAGGCAGTGAGCTTTGTGCCAGGAGAGGAAGTTACCGACAGACATGCACACGGAACACATGTGGCTTCCACAGTACTAGGCACAGGACAAGCATCTGAAGGGCGGAATAAGGGTGTGGCTCCCGGCGCCCGTCTCCTTGTAGGAAAAGTACTTAGTGATGAAGGCTTTGGCCAGGATTCCTGGATTATAGATGGAATGGAATGGGCTGCTGAAAATGCCAAAGTCGTCAATATGAGCCTTGGAAGTTCTGAACCAAGCGATGGAACAGACCCAATGGCTCAGGCTGTAAACAATCTTAGTAAAGAAACAGGTTCCCTGTTTGTTATTGCTGCCGGGAACACTGGCAGTGAAGGAATTGGATCACCAGGAGCGGCTGATGAAGCTCTTACTGTTGGCGCCGTGGACAAGTCCGACAATCTTGCCTGGTTCTCGTCTAAAGGGCCTAGCTTTGGAAGCTCAGGATTAAAGCCTGACCTCACTGCTCCTGGAGTAGGAATTATGGCTGCGCGTTCTCAGCATACGAACCAGGGAAGCGGCTCTTATATGAGCATGGATGGTACCTCAATGGCAACGCCTCATGTTGCTGGAGCCGCAGCCCTTCTCTCCCAGCGCCACCCTGATTGGACCGGAGAACAGCTTAAGGAAGCTCTGATGAGCACCACAAAGAAGCTAGAGGACATTAAGCCTTTTGAAGGCGGAACAGGCCGTCTTGACACTGTAGCCGCGCTTGGTGATGTAAGGGCTACCGGTTCCCTGGATTTCGGCTTCTATGACTGGCCTCATGAGAATGATGCTCCGGCTGAGAAGACCATTACGTATTCAAACGACAGCAGCCAGGATGTAACATTGGATCTGTCAGTATCGATGAAAGATATCCATGCAACCGACGCTCCTGCCGGAATGGTAAAGCTTTCATCAGAAAAAGTGACTGTTCCAGCTAACGGAAGTGCCGGGGTTACCGTTACACTTGACCCGAATAAGGGGGAATTTGGCGCCCGTTATCAGGGCCATATTAGTGCTTCGGCAGAAGGCCAAAAGGTTGTCCATACGTCATTAGGCATGATTAAAGAAGATGAAAGGTACCCGCTTACCATAAAGGCAATTGACTGTGACGGAGAAGCTGCCTCTGCATACTTCTACCTTTTGGGACCAACTGGCGAACCACAGTTTATGTCAGTGGAAGGCACGAAGGAGCTGCGGCTGCCGAAAGGAACGTATTCAGTTATGTCGATGATGGCTGTTGATGCAGATACAGATCAGGCAGGTGTAGCGCTTGTCGGCGACCCGGAAATTAATCTGGATGGACCTCAGACAGTTATGCTGGATGCCCGCATGGCCAACGAAATTACTGTGGATGTTCCGAAAGAAACAGAAGCCAATTACAGAAAGCTGGAATATTACCGCAGCATCAATGGAAACCAGGTGAATGACATTTACATTATGCCGGTAGTGGTGGACAAAATGTACGCTGCACCTACAGAGAAAGTTAATGTTGGTGAATTCACGCAGGCTACGCGCTGGCGCCTGGCAGAACCAATGCTGACAATCGGCTACAAAGGAAAGGAATTGGATGATATCCCGCAGGCAGGAACCACTCTCCTGAATGACAAGTATAATTTGAAGGCTGTCTATGCCGGAAATGGATCTCCAGAGGATTATGAAAAGCTGGATGTGAAAGGAAAAGCAGCAATAGTGGAGCGCAGTGATGATTTAACAGGATCTGAACGTGCTGCAGCAGCGTTAGCAGCAGGAGCAAAACTATTGATTACCGTTAATGATGGACCTCAGGAGCTTAGTGAATGGGTAGGAATAGAAAATGAAGATTTTTCACTTTCCAACAGCCCTCTCCCGGTTGCCGGTGTCAGCGGCACTGAAGGCAAAGAGCTGATCGCAGCTGCCAAGTCCGGAAAATTGACCTTAAAAGTCGAGGGTACTCCTGACTCGGATTATTTATATGACCTTGTGGATATGCATCATCAGGCAGTGCCTAAAAAGGTAAACTATTCACCGAAACCGAAGGACCTGGTCAAAATCACCTCTGAATATAAATCAGACCGTCCTGCACCTGGTGCTGAGTTCCGATACGATATCCTGGCGCACAGCTTTGCCGGAGTAGGCTTCCTGCAGACCCTTTCACTTCCGTCTGTCAGAACAGAGTGGGTATCGGCACAAAAAGGCACATCTTGGTATCACCAGGCTGGTGTTCTTGATGCCCAGTGGGAAGTAAGACAGCCAAAAGTAGAATATACACCGGGTCAGACATTGAATGAAGAATGGTTTTCACCTGTGGTCCGTCCTCGTTTTGGTGATGGTTTCTGGGCTCCATACCGTTCAGGCAATAATTTGATACTAAATGTTCCTGCCTGGGCTGACTCAGGACCTGGACATACAGGAGCAGACATGAATTACCCTGGCGATCAGACATTAAAGCTATATCAAGGGGATAAGCTGGTTAAAGAAGGAAAGGGCCAGGCACTCTACTTATTTAATGAATTTCCGGCAGAGAAAACCCAGTACAAACTCGTAAGTGAGGCTGCCCGTGATGCAGAGCGCTGGAACACATCAGTCCGTACACATACGGAGTGGACATTCTGGTCACAGAAGCAAGAAGATTTCCAGACTGCTCTTCCGCTGATTTCTCTTGATTATAAAGTGGATACTGACATGTCAGGCAACTCCACTGCCGGTAAAAAAATTAAGCTTGATTTATCAGCTGTTCAAATAGCCGATGCTCCTGAAAACGGCAAAATAAAAGGAGCCAGCCTTGACGTGTCCTTTGATGAAGGAAAGACATGGGAAGCGGCAAAATTAGTTTCCAAGGGCAATGGCTGGACCGCTGAAATCAAGAATCCAAAGATGAAGGGAAGCTCTGTCTCCCTGCGTGCCAGTGCATGGGATGATGCAGGCAATCGTGTAAGTCAGGAGATTATCAAGGCTTATGGTTTAAAGTAATGAAGAATGGATGAACCTCTTGTTAAGCAGTGGATGGCTTACAGAGGATGCATGAACCAGGCAGCCAATGCCTGGTTCATTTTTTTAATAGATCAGTTAACCGTCTAACTTCGCAGCCTGCTAGGGCAGCTTTTGAAGGATCCGATGAGCCTTCCCCTGCGCTTTTCTAATTCCTATGCCCTATAATGGCTTGTCATTTCAGACAATGATCTTGCCAGAGTATTGAGTTTCATCCCAATTTCATCCGTTTTCTCCATCTGTTCTGTTTGAATGACGCTGGCGGCAAGCATCTCTTCTGCACTGGCCAATGTTTCCTGTGAAACAGAGGAGAACTGTTCAGCTCCCTGTTCAAGCTGCGGCAGCGTTTTTTCCAGGCCTTTCAGCTCCTTTTGCATGGTTTGAAGCTTTCCGCTTACATTAGAAATCTCATTCATCAGCTCGTCCAATGATATTTTGGATTGGCCCGCCATCTCAAGATTTCCTTTTATTTCTGTATGGAGCTGGTCAAATTCCTCTGAAGCTCTGAGTGTTATATTCTCCATATTGCTTATTCCCTGAGTGATATCTTCTGCAGCACCTGCAGATTGTTCAGCCAGTTTACGGACTTCTCCTGCGACCACGGCAAAGCCTTTCCCTGCCTCTCCTGCACGGGCAGCCTCGATGGAAGCATTTAAGGATAGCAGCCTTGTTTGTTCAGCAATCCCTTTTACCATTCCGACAAGATTTGTAATCGCTAAAGAATGGTCTTTGACCTCTTTTATTGTCAGGGTCAATTTTCCAAATTCCGAGCCAAAGGAATGAATAGCAGCGATCAGGTCACTGATGCTGTTACCGCCGCGCCTGGCAGAATCATTCATCACCTCCGAGCTGCGGTTTACACTTTCCATATGTAAAAACATATCTTCAAACTTATCTTTCATTTCTTTAAAACTGGCCGCACTATTTTCAGAACTGGCAGCGGTTTGCTCTGCCCCCATTTTCACAAGATGAATGGCTGATACCAGCTGCTGCCCGCTTTCAAGAGCGCTGCAGGATGACCCTTTCAGCTCAGTTCCCGTGCTCTCCAGCTCCTTCGTTGTCCCGGTCAGCTCCCGCAGCAGGCTCCTCATTTGTTCAATCATGCTGTTATAACTTTTCTGCAGAGAAACAATTTCGGGAATTTCTGTATGAATCTCAAGCGGGTTTTGCAGGTTTCCTTCCCGGACCTCCCGCATGGTGTTTCTTAATAAGTTCAAAGGCTGTGTTATTTTCCTTACAAAAAGACTGATAATTGCCGATGCAGCCGATAAACTGACCACAATCGCTGCAATCATAAAATACCCGATCTCATGAACATCAGACATATACGCTTTTGCCGGGATGAGAACTACATAGACTCCACTGATTTCCTCCATCTCCTGAAAGGCCGCCGTATAATCTGTCCCATTCATCTCAATGTGTATGACGCCATTTTTCATTGCGCTGATTTCATTGATCGTATCCTTTGAAAAAGTGGCATCTGTCTTGTTGCTGACCTTAAAAGGCATAATCTTGTTATCTGCAATATAGAAAAAATCAGAGTCAATCCCATCCGACTGCAGCTTTTTCTGCTGAGAACGGACACTGGCCTCGAGCTGCTGCTTAAAGTACGCATCATCACTGACATACACAAACTTTAAGTTTTCCGCTATGTATCCCATCAATTCCGCTTCTCTTGCCAATCTATCTTCAATTGTTTTGATTGCCATGTCCTTTGTTTTAAGATAAGAACTAACTCCGACTGCCGCTATCGATAGCAGCAGCAGGGTAAAAAACAGTGCCAATAATCTTTTGCCCAGGTTCAGCTTATGGCTGAAGGCTGCCGCAAAGTTGTCCAGCCGCTTCTGCATTTCTCCAAAACCCCCAAAGTATCATACTAATGACCTATAAGGAAATTATACAGACCAAATGTAAATTGTATGTAAAGATTGGATGAAAAGTAACGATTTGTAAATTTACAAATGAACGTAAAGTAGGCTGCTTTAATATATTGGTTAAATCGAGGCTTTATTTTACAAGAACGGGGGAAGAACATGACCAATTTTCAATACTTTACGGGAACCGTTACGCAGATCTCTGACTTTAACGGAGACGGCTGCCATAAAATCATTTCTGGTGACAATGGAATGGGGGGAACTGCCAATTTCATCGTATCTCCTTCCACTTACGTTTTAGATCAAACCATGCTGTCTGCGGGGGACATCATTACTGGATATTATGACGGCAATGCTCCTGTTCCGCTGATATATCCTCCTCAATACCGTGCGCTTGTGGTCGTAAAACATACTTCTCATCAAAATGTGAAAACAGACTATTTTAATAGCCAGCTAGTCAGCAGTGATGGCCGGCTGCAAATAAACGTCTCACCGTATACCCAGATGGTGCTGACAAACGGGCAGGCTTTTACCGGCAGCCCCGCAAACAGAGACTTAGTTGTCATCTATGGTCCTTCTACCAAAAGCATCCCTGCCCAGACTACACCTTATAAAATCGTTGTTTTGTGTTTATCTGATCACAGGTAGCCATTTTTGTGAAGGGACCAAGGAAAAAGCCCCCATCTTATCGTGATTGGGGGCTGATTATTTTTCGGATAAGAGCAGATCAATTTCTATTTCTGGGCTGGTTGTCCGAAGCTGCCTCGGGTTCGGACTCCATCCTTTCTTTTCTCGCGCTATCTGTCCGAAGCATCTCTCAGACTCCAATTGGAATACTCCTAGACATGATTTATGTGGTTACAGGATTTTCAGTTCATCCGAATTGCATACAATGACTTTTACTCATCATCCACTTCGCCGTCGCCAATTTCATCCTCTTCTTCTACATCTTCAACCTGTTCGTCCTCCTCAGGCTTTTCATCGTTTCCACAGCCCGTTAGCGTTACGAAATATAGAGATAGAAAAAGCATCAATATGAATTTTTTCATTTAAATAACCTCCTTTCGCTTAGTTTTTCAAAAAGGCAAACTTTCTATGTGCTGTTAATAATATACAGATACTCCTTGCTTTTGAATAATTGCAGCTGGATAGGAAAACACTTTTAAAAAGGCAAAATATGCAGGATTCCTTTTTAAGCAGATTAAAGGATGTGCCATAGATGGATTTTTTACAGAGTCAGCACTCACTTTCTGCCATAGAGTGGGGACTCAGGGCTGTCATCGCTTATTTCTTCTGAGTCATTATGGCCAAAGTGCTGGGACAGCGTGCCATTTCACAATTAAGACTCCTGGATTTAGTAATGGCTTTAGTCATAGGCAATATCATTGCTCATCCTTTATCAGATGAGGAGCTAGGACTAAAAGGTTCAATTGTTACAACCATTGTACTCGTGGTTCTTTACCTGATCAGTTTATTCAGTATTCTGAAATGGCCAGCGGTTAGAAGACTGGTGAACAGCAAGCCCATCCTCCTCGTGCAGAATGGTGAAATCATATACAAAGGCCTAAACAAGGCAAGGATCTCCATTGATGTGCTGCTGGAGGAATTACGCGAGAAAAAAGTAGACGATGTAAAAAAGGTGGCGCTGGCTCTATGGGAAGCCAACGGGAGCATTTCTTTCTTCTTAGACCCCAAATATGAGCCCATTACACCTGATTTCCTCCAAAGGAATGCTGAACCATTCGATATGCCCAGAACCATCATTAAGGAAGGCAAAGTGGATAAAAAAGTGCTGCAAACTATACAAAAGGTTGAAAACTGGTTAATCGCCCATTTAGAACGTTTCTATCAGACAGAAATAAATAACGTTCTGTTAGCTACCATGGACAGCAAGGGGACCTTGAAGGTATTTTTATATCATTAATTTGGGCACTGCCAAAGACATGTCTCTCTTTTATGAAATAGGCCTGTTGATTGCCATTAAGGAAAAATGGCTCGAACAGCCGCCACAGGCAGCGGGGAGACGGATATAAGATTTTTCACCATTCTGTCACAACTTTCCCCAACCCCCCTGTCTTTTACCCCCCTTTCATTTCGATTATCAGAGATGAAAGGGCGGTGCAGCGATATGAATCTTAAATCAGGCAGTGTGGACCAGTTGTTGAAAATAACAAAGCGGGAGGTGAAAGGAATGAGGCCGGATTCTTTGGAACCCGGCCTTTTTTATAGCTTGTAAAATAGAAAGGTGCATATAGGATGGAACAGATGGTCACCTTGATCAGCGAACTCGGCCTCCCGATTGTGGTCACGCTTTTTTTACTGAACCGGATCGAAGCCAAGCTTGATGTGGTCGTGTCCTCAATCCAAGGATTGCCGGATCGGCTGAAAGAATAGAAAAGCGGAAGGCGCCTTGCCCATTCCCGACAAGCATAAGTCGAGCCCTGCAAGAAGGTGTTCTTTCCTTCTGGAGGGAATAGTTTACGTCTCGAGTCCCTAGGAGCCGCAGCAATACAAGCTTGTGACCTCGAGGGGCAGGCGCTGGAGACCTAGACAGTTATCTAATTCCAAATGCTAATACTTATTTGAATATCTGGGACTCCACTAGCTGCTGGGGAGTCCTATTTTTTTGCAACCGGAATCCAGATTTCACTGTGAAATACCGGGGAAGTGGTATCTTTACTTTCATTCCAGAGTATTTCCGGCCCTTCTATTTGCTGATAGGAAGAGGAAGGAAACCATTCCGAGTAGATGCGTCCCCAGATATTCTGAAGCGTTTCAGGGAATGGCCCCACGGCTTCAAAAACTGCCCATGAACATGCTTCAACCTCAAGGGACGCCATACCCTCTGGACATTCCTTCGTGGTAGCTGCCCCTATATAATGATCAAGCTCCCCCTTTTCTTCCATTCTTCCTTCAGAAAAATTTGCTGATGCACTAATCAGACCCAGGGGAACTGTATTCGATACACTTTTAAGTTTAATAATCATATGTTCATCTAAGCTCTTCCACATGGCTGCAATTTCCGGGTTCACTCCGTTAAAAATGATCGGCACCCGCTTCTTTAAGCCCACAATTCGAAATGCCTTTTTTTCCTCAATTCGATAATTCATTTCATTTCCTCCCTTAATAGATAAATGGAAGGTCATCGGCGGATAAGCCTTTAGTGCGTGGCCATTGCTCCTTGCTTCTGATGGAGTGATGCCATGAAGCTGCTGGAATGCCCTCGTAAATGAATCAGGTGAGCTATACCCATATTTGAACGCTACATCAATGACCCTGGCATTCTTATCCTTCAAATCAAAGGCAGCTAATGACAGCCGTCTCCTGCGGATATACTCCGAAAGAGTTACACCTGCAAGAAAGGAAAACATTCGTTTGAAATGGTATTCCGAGCAATACGAAATCTTTGCCACTTCTTTGAAGTCTATCTCACTCGTCAGATGTTCTTCAATATACTTCATTGCCCGATTCATATTTTGCAGCAAATCCATTTTGATGACCTCCTCTTATCTACAGAATAGCAGGAGCTGCAGGGTGCGGCCCGACAATCCATGCACAAGAATGCAGGGTTACGTTACTCACTTTTATATTTCTTTTTTAATGTGTCATAGAAAATGGCACCGCCCAGCATTAAGAATAAAGGACCGAAATTCCAGAAAAACGACCCACGAAGAGGGATCTCTAGTTCAGTAAAATGATTAAGTCCTAAAATGCTTAGTTTAATGATTAGCATAGCGGATCCTATCAGAAATAAACAATCAAAAAATACTTTCAATCTTGGATAAGCTAATTGTCTGCTGTCCTTAATCACTTTCTCCGTCAATTCCTCATCACTCCTTAATAATTCATCAATCGTAACCCCAAACAGATCACTTAGTTTAATAATAATTTCTATGCTGGGATAGTTCTGTCCATTTTCCCATTTGGAAACAGACTGGCGGCTCACAAACAGCTTTTCAGCCAGTTCCTCCTGTGACCATCCTTTCTCTTTCCTCTCCTTTTTAAGCTTCTCGGCAAAAACCATATTCACAATCACCTTTCTGCAAATCGATACTCCCATTATGGTGAATTTTTTGGCCAAAAGTAAAGATAGGATTGGTTGCAGGGGCCGCACGCATAGGTTGCAGAGCTCTACCACTGGTTTTTCAGCATATAAAAAAGAACCTTCAACCCGCATTTAGGGTCAAAGGCTCCATCTGGTAAAGATCAGGTATAGGCAAGCTCTTTTTGATTTTCCGCTTCGCTCAGTCCCAGCACCTGCGCTGTTGATTCATGAATCTCACGGAACAGCTCAGGGTTTTCCGACAATGACATGCCGTAGGACGGAATCATTTTCTTGATTTTAAAATGCCACTCTTCCATATACTGCGGGAAGCATTTTTGCAATACTTCAAGCATGACATTTACGGCAGTTGAAGCACCCGGAGAAGCTCCGAGCAAAGCAGCAACTGAGCCATCTGAGGCACTGACTACCTCAGTACCGAATTGCAGGGTTCCTTTTCCGGCAGGCGTATCCTTGATTACCTGTACACGCTGGCCTGCGACCACGACACTCCAGTCATCACTCTGTGCGTTAGGAATAAACTCGCGCAATTCTTCAACACGCTGTTCATGGGATAACATGACCTGCTGAATCAGGTATTTTGTCAGCCCCATTTCTTTTGCACCAGCTGCCAGCATGGTGATGACATTATTCGGTTTAACGGACTTGATCAGGTCCATATTGGAACCTGTCTTTAAGAACTTTGGCGAGAAGCCGGCAAATGGTCCGAACAGCAGGTATTTCTTGTTATCAATAAACCTTGTATCCAGGTGCGGCACGGACATTGGAGGTGCGCCTACCTTCGCTTTTCCGTACACTTTTGCATGATGCTTCTCGACAATTTCCGGTTTGTTGCAGACAAGGAACAGTCCGCTTACCGGGAATCCGCCAATATGCTTAGATTCAGGTATGCCCGTCTTCTGCAGCAGATGCAGGCTTCCGCCGCCGCCGCCGATAAAGACAAACTTCGCCTGATGGTTTTCGGTTTTACCGCTTTCCATATTTCGAACTTTTACATTCCATGAGCCATCGCCAGCACGCTGCAAATCCTCAACGCTGTGCTGATAATGAACATTAACATTTTTACTCTTTAGATGGTCAAACAGCATGCGAGTTAACGCACCGAAGTTGACATCCGTTCCAGAGTCGATTTTAGTAGCTGCGATTGGTTCGTCCGAAGTGCGGCCATCCATCATCACCGGAATCCATTCCTTCAGCTTTTCAGGGTCATCGGAAAATTCCATGCCCTGAAATAGCGGATTAGCTGACAGCGCTTCCAAACGTTTTTTCAAAAACGATACATTTTCTTCCCCTTGAACAAAACTCATATGAGGGATTGGCATAATAAAGTCCTGCGGATTGCGAATCAGGTTGTTTTCTACAAGATAAGCCCAAAACTGTCTGGAAAGCTGAAATTGTTCATTTACATTAATCGCTTTAGTGATATCTATTGATCCATCGGATTTTTCAGATGTATAGTTAAGCTCGCACAATGCAGCATGTCCCGTCCCTGCATTATTCCATTCGTTAGAGCTTTCTTCTCCTGCGCTTTCGAGCTTTTCAAACACTTTGATTTCCCATTCAGGTGCTAACTCTTTCAGTAAAGACCCCAAAGTCGCGCTCATGATTCCGGCACCAATTAAGATAACGTCTGTTTTGTTCTGTACGCTGCTCATTTTAAACCTTCCTTATCCCAGATATTTGCCAAAAACTGCAGGCGCTCTGCTCAGGTGTCACCACTAGAAAGGCATCACCCAAGGACACACCTTTTCCGTCACACAAAATACACATTCTATTCTATTATAATGATTGATAGGGTAAGATAGCTAGTATTATCTGATAATTATATACTATTTTAGACAAATTAGAAAGCGGCGCGGAGATTTTCGGAACCAAAACAGCAGACAAATCGGTTCCAGTATTGGAAGGTTTGTCTGCTGTTTGGTAAAATTATGTCTTTTTAAGAATTTCCTGCACTTCATCCAGGCAGGGAAGACCGCTCATAGCGCCTTTCCTGGTGACGGCCAGGCCTCCTGACACATTTGCGAAGCGAATCATGGTGGCCATCTCGTCATGCGAATGCTCTAAAGCTTTAGAAGATTCATGTGTGCGATAAAGGAGCCCGGAAACTCACATTTATAACAGAAGATGCAGCCGTCACTGACCAATGTAACGATAGTCAGCTGATTTTCAGAAAGCCGGGATATTCCTTCTTCGATATCACTGCATCCCGTTAAAAGGTGAGTTCCTCCTCAGAAAATTTTTCAATATCGGCGAAGGGGAGGGTCTCCATAACTTCTGCTTTTGCCCTTTCCTCGGAATCCCACAATCCCCCGTGTTTGTCTATTTCTAGTGTTCTGTCTGACGTGCTGGATGTATAATTATGTCTATAAATAAATTTTTTTAGGAGGCTGCTTCAATGGGTGCATGGGGACCTGAGCTATGGGAAGATGATTTGTCCTGCGACATTCAGGTTGAATGGAATGATCTGCTGGATGAAGGCTGCAGTCCAAGGAAAGCGACAAAAATCATACTTGAATCATGGTTAGAGGAATTTCAGGATTATGAAGATGAAAAGGATGCCCAGGCAGACCTATCAATTCTTTATATTTCACTGGCTGCTCTGCAATTAAGGCACCGGGCACTGCAAAGCAAAATCAAAAAGAAAGCCCTGGAATACCTCGAAAAAGGCGGGGACCTTCACCTCTGGAAAGAAGGTGATAAACAGGACTATGAGGAAAGAAGAAAAGTATTGGATGAATTTAAATTGAAATTGTCTGGAGTTAAGGCTAGGTTGTTTTAGAAGGAATTGTATTTTGATAAAATTAACTTAGAGGTTAAGGAAGGAAGTGCATAATGTTACTTAAAAGAAGATCCGTACCGGATGAATTAATGTCTATGAGATTTTTAAACATCCGAATGGAGTTTACTGAAAAGGAAAGGTTTCACTACTCCAACCTTGAAAAGGGCTATGAAGGAGAGGTGAAATTTGACCTTCTGGCAGAAAGCCTGGAAGAAGAGAGGTTAATTATTAATGACCTGCTCTTGGAAGTAAATAATTCATTTTTTCAAATCGATGCCTTGATCATTTCACAAGGTATGATTCATCTTTTAGATATAAAAAATTACCAGGGAGATTGTTACCTGGAATCGGACAAACTTTTTAGCGTGAATACCGGACGGGAGTATAAAAACCCTGTGTACCAATTAAAAAGAAGTGCCACCCTATTCCGTCAGCTGCTCCAAACCCTCAAGCAAAACTATCCTGTTGAAGCCTCCGTTATCTTTATTAATCGTGAATTCACCTTATATCAAGCCCCTTTGGACGAGCCCATTATTCTGCCAACCCAGGTAAACCGCTTTTTGAATGATTTAAATAAATTTCCATCCAAACTGAATGATGGGCACAGGAAACTAGCACAAAACCTGCTTTCCCTACACCAAACGAAAAATCCATTTACTTCGGTGCCCGAATATCAATACGACAAGCTGCTAAAAGGAATGTATTGTGAAGCCTGTAAATCCATGCTCCTATCCGTAAAGAATAATAACTTTGTATGTGGAAAGTGCGGTGGGCATGAAAAAATTGAACGAGCTATTCTGCGTAGTGTTAGTGAATTTATGGTGCTTTTTCCCGAACGGAAGATTACTACCCAAAGCATTTATGAGTGGTGCAGCGCAGATTTAAGCAAGAAGACTTTTTGCAGAGTTTTAAAGAAAAACTATAAAGCATTGGGAACTACAAGGGATACTTATTATGTTTGAATGATTCATTGATTATTTATGGATTAAGAATTGGATTCGGACTCCTTCTCTCGAATTTCGGCTTTTCCTGTCCGAATGAGACCTGGATTCGGACTGCTTCTCTCGAATTTCTGCTGCTCCTGTCCGAATAAGGCCTGGGTTCATACTGCTTCCTTTCGATTTCTGCTGTTCCTGTCCGAATGGGAACCGGATTCGGACTCCTTCTCTCGAATTTCGGCTTTTCCTGTCCGAATGAGACCTGGATTCGGACTGCTTCCCTTCGATTTCTGCTGTTCCTGTCCAAATGAGACCAGGATTCGGACTCCTTCTCTCGAATTTCGGCTGCTCCTGTCCGAATAAGCAAAAAAACCCCCAACAGTATTGGGGGTGAAGGAAGACATCAGTCCCTCTCCAGCAGCGCAGCGCCTGCGATGCCAGGATCGGTCATTTCATATGGATCGAGGATTAAATCCAGTTCTTCTTCAGTCAGCACATCATATTTCAGGCATAGTTCCCTGATTGGAGAGCCTGTTAAAATGGCTTCTCTCGCAATTCTTGATACAACTTCATACCCAAGGTGAGGGTTAACCGCGGTGATGATGCCCACACTTTTCTCAACGTATTCCTTTAATCTTTCTTCGTTGGCTTCGATTCCTTTTACACAATGCTCTGTAAACGTATTGAATGCATTGTTCATAATGCTGATCGATTGCAGAAGATTAAAGATCAGAACTGGCTCCATGACGTTCAGTTCAAGCTGTCCTGCTTCTGAAGCAAGTGAGATCGTATGGTCGTTCCCGATGACCTGGAATGCCACCTGATTAATAAGCTCCGGCAGAACAGGGTTTACTTTTCCAGGCATGATGGAAGAGCCCGGCTGTCTTGCTGGAAGTGAAATTTCCGCTAGGCCTGCTCTTGGGCCAGAAGCCATTAAGCGCAAATCATTCGCTATTTTGGACATATTGATCATACAGATTTTCAATGCTCCTGAGACTTCTGTATAAGAATCCGTATTCTGAGTGGCATCTACAAGATGCTCTGCCCCTGTAAATGGCAGGCCGCTGATGTCGGCAATATGCTTCACCACTAAGTCAATGTATTTAGGGATGGCATTCAGTCCGGTTCCGACTGCCGTTGCCCCCATGTTCAATTCATATAAGTGCTGTTTGGATTGCTGAATGCGCTTTATGTCTCGCGCTATGACACGGCTGTAAGCTTCAAATTCCTGGCCAAGCCTGATTGGCACGGCATCCTGCAGATGAGTCCGTCCCATTTTAATCACGTGGCTGAATTCCTTTGATTTTTCAAGGAAAACGGAGTGCATATGTTCCATTGTCGTGATTAATTGATCCATCAGATTTAAAACCGAGATATGCATTGCTGTCGGGAAGGCATCATTCGTCGATTGTGACATATTGACATGAGTATTAGGGCTGCAATGTGAATAATCACCTTTTTCATAGCCCATAATTTCAATTGCACGGTTTGCAAGGATTTCATTAATATTCATATTAATAGACGTCCCGGCACCGCCCTGAATTGGGTCGACAATGACCTGATCATGCCACAGTCCTTCAATCATTTCATCCGCTGCCTGTACGATAGGGTCTCCAATACCTGAATAAAGGCGCTTAACCTCCATATTTGCCAAGGCCGCTGCCTTTTTCACTATTGCCATTGCCTTGATTAACTCCGGATGGATCCGGTAGCCTGTAATCGGAAAGTTCTCAACCGCACGAAGCGTCTGAACGCCATAATAGGCTCCAGCCGGAACTTCCTTAGAACCTAGAAAGTCTTTTTCAATTCTGAAGCTGTTCTTTGCTGCTAGCATATACTTCTTCTCCTTTATATAAACCTTTCAGATATATATAGGTTTTGTAATACTAATCCTTCGTATCCACTATAATCCGGATGGAGGGAATAAGCAATGGTTATGGAACAATAATAAATTGCCTTTTTGAATTGCTGATTTCACCCTTTAACTGCACTTTGCCAACTTTCTTATGCAATTGACATAACCTTAAATACGACCTAATATTTAAATTGCCTTTTAAACCGGAAATAGCTGCTTTCGTGATCTTATAATAAATTTGTCTATTCCCTAAGAAAGCTTTATTCAGATGAGCGTATTCTATTGATTAAGAAGCTCATTGTTTAATTTATCCGAAACCGAACCTTAGAGATAAACCAATCAATTCAAATATTTAATCAAGCTAGCGTGTTTATTAAAGACAAAGGAGAAAATCAGCATGTCTGATCAATCAAGTATTAAAACAGCTGGACCAAAAAAACGTGCTGTTTCACTGGATCTAGCCAGAGGCACAATGCTTCTGCTGATTGCACTGGCACATGCCCCGCTCTATTTGTACACCTCCGAACCCGGGGTTATGCAAAGAGTAGAGGCTATCACCTTCCTTGATCAAATAGTTAACTTTTTTGGCCAATTCTTTATTGATAACAGAGCAAGAGCGATGTTTGCCGTATTATTCGGGTACGGGCTTTCTCTGGCATTTGAAAGTCGAGCCTCTAAAGGAATAAGAGAAAAAGAAGCCATAATGACGATAAGAAGGCGTTCCTGGTATTTGATTCTATTTGGGGTTGTTTTGGCGGTCATCATCGGAGGACAGGACATTCTTATGGCCTACGGTTTAGCCGGGCTGCTTGTGAGCCGGCTTTTAACAAGCGGAACCAAAACACTGATACGAGCCTTTATTTTTATCACTTTATTCTATATCATTTTTCTTCCGATAGCATGGGGGTTCAATATGCTGGAAGTCGGAGGTTATGGTTTCCCGCCGGAAGTTTCAGCAGCTGACACCTACCTTCACACAGCTTTTATAAGTCTAGTTACTTTTCCTTCCATCCCTATTCTCATACATTTAATGTTCCCGGTTCTTCCCTCCGTTCTGCTCGGCATGTGGATTTCCAGAAACCGGTTATTAATCAAACCGGAGAAGCAGTTAAAAACGATTTATTCCATTACCTTTATAGGATTGACCGTCTCATTGTTGGGAGCACTGCCTTTATCCCTTTTGGGAACCATATGGCACCCGGATTTATTTACAGCCGGGTTTATAAATGGACTGCACATTTTAACCGGAATTGCAGGCGGTTTGGCTTATGCTGCAATTTTCGGGATCATTGGAGCAAAGATGAAAGAGCCTGGAGGTTTTATCCTCTCCTTAACAGCCCTAGGTAAACGGTCGCTAACCTTCTATGTTTGGAATGAGACGCTTCTCGTTCTCTTCTTCTCACCAGTAGCACTTGATTTAGGAGGGCGTGTAAGCAACGGGACTGCCGCAATGATTGCTGTTGGGATTTGGGGGCTTTCAGTCCTCTTAGCCATGATTTTGGAAAAAATGAACCTGAATGGGCCATTGGAAGTATTGTTGAGGAGATTGGTATATAAAAATAAATAAATCAAAAGACGGCCAAGTAATTATAAAGTACTTGGCTGTCTTAGTTTATCTTAAGGGCGCTTACCTTGGCATGCTCACACCTAAAATCTAAAAGGATGTTTTATAGCAAAAAATTACATGCCCGTCCCATTAATGGGTAACCTACTAATTATTGCAATAAAAAAAGGTAAGAAGGAATAAACATGGACACTTATCTGCGAAGACCTCTTTCCAGAATTAATACATTTGGTATTACACATTTGAGATACCAGAACCCCTATATGGTTGCTTGGTGGTCTGCAGTTTTTCCGGGATTTGGACACTATTTGCTTAATCAGTATTTAAGGGCTACTTTATTAACCCTTTCTGAAGTAATCATAAATACTTTAGCTCATATTAATGAAGCAATGATGTATTCCTTTTGCGGAGAATTTGAGCTTGCAAAGGCAGTACTGGAACCCAAATGGGCATTCGGATATCTTTTAATATATTTAATTGCTATGGGAGATAGTTTTCGGTCAGCCTTGTTCCATAATAAGCTTTATGTTCTAACATGCATGGAGAATAAACCGATTCCCAGCATCAATATTACTGCGTCTGAAATTCAATATCTTGAAAGGAAAAACCCTGTCATGGGGGCCGTTTACTCTTTTTTCTTTCCTGGACTGGGGCAATTATACAACCACCGGTTTGGACTTGCTTTTTATGCGATGTTTTGGTGGTGGATATATCTCATGTTTTCCAGCATGCATGAATCTATATTTAGTCTATTGCACGGGCACCTTGGCCAGTCTATTTCCATGCTGCATCCACACTGGCTGTTATTTATGCCATCCGTTATGGGCGGCTCCATCTATCATTCATACATCACAACCATTGGACACAATCACCTTTTTGAGATGGCGCAGCGCCAGCTTCTTTCCATGCGTTATCAGAATGCTAAACTTAGAATTTTCCCCTAAGCAGGTGCTTGACAATGTTAATATTTGGCATATTTGAACAATCAATTGAATTAGAGCAGGCATTAGCTGAGTTAGAGGACACCTCCATTTTAAGAGAGCATATCCTTGTTGTTTTCATGGATAAAAGCCACAGGAAACAACATTACAGCCCGCTTAGGCCACATGCTTTTGAGGTAGGTATTTCATTTGCCACTGGAGCAGCAGCTATTGGAGCGAGCATGGGATTCGCTCTGACTTATGGGCCTATTATCTGGGGGCTAATTGGTGCAGTTATTGGTTTTGCCATAGGTGTTGGGTCATACTTTTTATATAAAAAACTGAAAAACCAACCCAGTCAAAAAAGAAATAATCATGAGGTTACAGTTGTTATACAGTGCCAGGAAGAACAGACTAGACTTGTTAGTGATTTATTATGGAAATACCAGGCACTTTCAGTGGGATATGCCAAAAATCCATCCTGAAAATCTGACTCAATTGAAATTAATATTTAAGACTAGATTCTCGATTTTTGCAATCGAAGAGAGTTAAGAACGACCGAAACCGAGCTAAAAGCCATAACAGCCCCTGCCAGCCAGGGAGCTAAGATTCCGAATATCGCAAAAGGTATGCTGATAATATTATATAGAAATGCCCATACAAAGTTTTGTTTAATATTGGACATCGTAGCTTTACTGATCTTAATGGCTTCCGCTACCTTACTCAAATCGCCTTTTATCAAAGTAATATCCCCAGATTCAATCGCAATATCGGAACCGGTGCCAATGGCAATTCCGACATCTGCGACTGTTAGGGCAGGTGCATCATTAATCCCGTCCCCGACCATTACAACGTGTTTTCCTTCCTTCTGCAGGGTTTGAATGATTTCTGCCTTTTGCTGTGGTGTGATATTGGCCTTCACCTTGTCAATTCCGGTCTTTTGGGCAATCGTCATGGCGGTCTCCATATTGTCTCCCGTGACCATTATGACTTCCATTCCCATCCCTTTTAAAGCAGCAACCGCAGATTTTGATGAGTGCTTTACTTCATCAGCTGCAGCAATGATCCCAGCAAACACATGATTGATTGATACGATCATCACTGTCTTACCTTCTTGTTCAAGTCTTGCAATCATTCTAGCTGCTCTAGCCGGAATGAAAAGCTTATTCTGAATAAAGTAAGTTGGATTAGAAATCAGCACCTTCTTCCCATTTACAGACCCCTTGATCCCGTACCCCGGAATCGATAGGACTTCACTTGCATTTGAAATAAGGAATACCCTCTTTTTCGATTCTTTTACAATTGCTTTTGCAACAGGGTGCGCCGAAGTACCTTCTACAGCACCTATTATTTCAAAAAACTCCCTTTCACTAAAATATTCAACATATGAGTCCGTTACCTGGGGTTCTCCTTTTGTAATCGTTCCGGTTTTATCCAATAAGATGACGCTGCTTTTCCCTAAAATTTCTAGAAATTTCCCCTCTTTAAAAAGAATGCCTGACTGTGCTGCACGTCCGCTTCCTACCATTACAGAAGTAGGAGTAGCCAGTCCGAGAGCACATGGACACGCGATAATTAATACAGCAATCATCTTCTCCAGAGCTTCGCTTAATTGCCCCGGCTGGATCATCATATACCACAGAATAAACGTAAACACTGAAATAAAAATAATGATCGGGACAAATATACCTGTTATTTTATCTGCTATGTGCTGAATGGGTGCCTTAGAAGATTGTGCTTCCTCCACAATTCGAATGATTTGTGACAGTGCAGTCTCAGAATTCTTTTTTGGTAACCTTTATTTTTAATGTTCCGTTATGATTAATGGTTCCTGCATATACATGGTTCCCAATGCCTTTATCAATAGGCAAACTTTCCCCGGTCAGCAAAGACTCGTCAATCATTGAGCTTCCTTCAATAACTTGTCCATCAATTGGAACCTTTTCGCCCGATTTAACAATAACCATATCTCCTGGTGATATTCTATCGACAGGGGATTGACATTCCTTTCCGTTCAAATACAATGTGGCTGTTTTCATTTGTAATTGGTAAAGCTTCTTAATCGCCTGTGTGGTTCTTATTTTCGTTCTTGCTTCAAGTAATTTTCCCAACAAGATGAATGTAATAATAAAGGCACTTGTTTCATAGAACAATACAATCGAATGGGGACGATCTAAGGAGTGTAAGTTAGTGAAAGTTAAGTAATGGCTGTAAAAAAAGGCAGCTGATGTGCTTAGCACCACTAAAACATCCATATTGGCACTTCCGCTTTTCAATGATTTCCAAGCCCTTTCATAAAATTGGAATCCTATTATAAATTGAATGGGAATAGTAAGAGCAAATTGGAAGAGGGGATTGATGAATAGCTCTGGCACTTTAACAAAAGATACCCACTGAAAGTGGGTAAACATAGCCCATGCCAGGGGGAAAGTCAGCAATGCCGATACAAAGAACCTCCACTTTAGAGCCTTAATTTCTCTAAGCTTCTCCATTTCTGACTGTGAGTTATTCTGCCTATCTATTTTCGCATCAAATCCAATTTTATTAATTTTATTGATAATTTCATTGATACCTATCTTATTACTGCTAAATGTAACGCGTCCCTTTTCAGTTGTTAAATTTACATGAACTTCCTCTACCCCCTCGATTTTTGAGACTGCCTTTTCTATTCTTGCTGCACAGGCGGCACAATGCATACCCCTAATTTCTAAATGGTTTGTTTCTTTCAAAACAATTTCACCACTTTCTTTTCCGTCAAATTAATATATTTTATTGAAGACAGGTGCTCTTTAGAACACTCAATAGATTTAATAAAAATAGAATTGATAGATTCATAGAAAAAGCCGAACCTCAAAAAAGTGAAGTTCAGCTTTATTAATGAAAACTATTTTGCTTTTCCCCTTGTGTTTCCGTTGCCTTAGCCCCAAGCCGCGTTGTCGCCATTAAAGCAGCTTTGTGAATTCCCAGCATAATAAATCCTGCCGTTGCCTGGTCATAATTTGTATTAAAGGGAGGGGGAAGTATAGTTAAGGATATTGATTGAGAGGGTATGCAGAGATGAGATGTTATTTGGGTAAGGAAGGGGTTGTTTGCTCCATCTATGAAAGCGCTGAAAACGAATAATAAACAAGCTGGCATTAAAAGAACACCACTCAGGAATGCATACCGTTGCTTTCGTCCCTCACAAAGCCGCTGCTTTAGATCAGGCGACACAATCGGCCACCACATACTAAAAGACAATACCAGCAGTAAATATATATATCCATTGTGAACAATAGGATTTTGGGAAAAAACATTTAAAACAGCCGGTAAATGATACATCAGGAACAATACTGCAAAAACGATTAAGGAAATCTTTGGAGTAAAAAACCATTTGCTTATTTTGTTGACCATCGAAATTTTCCTATGAAACAAATGACTGGGAATTCCTAATAAAAAAAGGGGCGGGACAATAAAATATATAATGCTCATTTGAATCATGTGCAAACTGAATGAGAGGTGACTTATCACTGTTAAAGGACTGCCGATGGTTAAGTATAGCAAGCCTAAACTAAAGAAAAAGAATAGAGGCTGTTTATGATACATTTTTATGTCCGCAAGACGAGTTGCTGCTAATACATACAAGACGGCAATACCCATTAGGCCCAATAACAATGGCGTATTCCACATAAACTGGTCTTCAAGTAAAACATTATAAAACACGTAAAGCCTCCCCTCTGTTTGAACAATAATTAAATATGTTTTTTACCTATATATAATTATGTTTGAATATGTGATTTATAACAGCATCCCCCCGAGACTTCCACAATTTAAATCAAACAAAAAAAAGAGAAGAGAAAATGATCTCCCTTCTCCTTTTATATTATCCTGTTGCCCATCAGAATGTCTTGTTATTCTGGTCTATTTCCGCCTGGGAATTCTATCCCCAGTTCTGTCAATTGAGCCTGGGCCTCTTCTCTGGTGATCGTTCCACTCCGCTCCTTCTCCATAATTTCCTGGGCTTTTGTTCTTGTTTCCTCATCCAGATTGGAGAACATATTATCGCCTTCCTGCGGGGGCTGACCGCCCTCTCCTCCGCCCGGTAATTCTACCCCCAGCTCAGCCAGCTGAGTCTGCGCCTCTTCTCTGGTAATGGTTCCTGCCCGTTCTTTCTCCATAATTTCCTGAGCTTTTGCTCTTGTTTCCTCATCCAGATTGGAGAACATGTCCCCGCGGTTTCCGCCATCCTGAGGGGGCTGGCCTCTCATCATTATGGCGCTGGCAACCGCACTGATTATTATTGGCATTTCGTCGAATGTCCTGCTGTCACTCGGTATGGTTGGTGCGTTATCGATTGTGCGCTTTCGGACCCCTATCAAAGATCCGATGGATATCGTGTATCTTTTCTGGGCCATCGTGGTCGGCATTTTATGCGGTGCCGGCTTCATCGCTCTCGCAGTTATTGGTTCTATTCTAATCGGAATCGTCCTGTTCTTCTTTATTAATAAAATCAAGATTGAAAACCCTTATCTTCTGGTGATCCGATACAGTGAAAATTCGATTGAAAACTCTTTGGAGCACGTCATATCAGGACATGCCAAAAAGCATTCTCTCAAATCCAAATTCGTTATGCCCGGCAATGATTTTGAAGTCACCTACGAAATCCGCGTTAAAGAAAATGATATGGACTTCATCAATAACATCTCTTCCATTGAAGGAGTCAAATCGGCGATTATGTTGAGCTATGATGGGAATTTTACGGCTTAAATATTTCAGACATGTAAATATAAAAGAGACAGACATCAGCAGAGCCTGTCTCTTTTGTTATGAGGAAATTAGAATAATAATGACAATATGAATGTCCAAATACAAACAAACACCAGCAATCCAAAGCTATACTTCAATGTCATTTTAGTCAAATCAGCTTCTTTTCCTGTCTCGCCAACAGCAGCTGTGGCAATGGCGATGGACTGAGGGGATATCAGCTTTGCCATCACGCCACCTGCTGTATTGGCAGAAAGCAATAGAGATGAGCTGGTTCCGATCACATGGCCAGCTGTCGCCTGGATGGGAGCAAATAGAGTGTTGTTGTTCACGACAGATCCTGTCATGAACACCCCAATCCAGCCTAAGAGCGGTGAAAGCAGCGGAAATATTTTTCCGGTTGTAGCAACAGCTTCTCCCAGAGTGACGGTCATGCCGCCGTACGTCATGAGCTTGGAAATACCGATAATGGCACAAATCATGATAATAGGTATCCAGAACTCTGAAACAGTCTTTTGGAGAAGCTTGAAGCCTTCACCCATATTGATACATTTTGTCGTTGCGATTGTTGTCAAGCCTGCCAATAAGATCGCTGTGCCTGTTGCTCCAATTAAGCTGATGCTGACACTAAGAGAAGATCCGGGTATACCGAAGTTAATGACTGTGAACTCCAGCAGGCCCCCTTCAGCGAAAAGACCTTTAAATGCCGGAAAACTCCATATTAAAATAAATAGGGTCAATAGAAAAAAAGGTGACCATGCTTTAACAATTTCACCTAAGGAATGCTGTTCAAATTGACACTCTTTCCCATTGAGCAAAAAGATATTCTTTGGTTTCCATTTTTTCAGAAATAACGCTAATACACCCATTGCTAATAAGGAAGGAATAATATCAGCAAGCTCTGGTCCCATCAATACGGTAATGATTGCTTGTGTGACGGTGTAAACCCCAGCTGTGATCAGGATAGCTGGGAATACTTCCTTGATTCCCTTAAATCCGTCAATGAGCCATATCAATAAAAAGGGAATGGTAAAGTTAATAATCGGCAGTGTCAGAGCTGTCATGATCGACACATCCATAGATGTGACACCTGGAATACCGAACGTATCGACAATGCCGACCGGTATTCCAATCGCACCAAAGGCGCCTGAGGCACCGTTTGCGATGAGACAGAGCATCGCTGCCTGTAAAGGCTTGAAGCCCAGTGACACTAACAGCACGGCACAAATGGCAATCGGTACGCCGAAGCCGGCAGCGCCTTCGAGAAAGGCATTAAAACAGAATCCGATCAGCAGAAATTGAATGCGCTGGTCCTGGGAAATCCCTGCGATGCTTCCGCGCAAAATATCGAACTTGCCGGATGCCACCGAAATTTTATATAGCCATACAGCCATGACAATAATCCAGCCAATCGGCCAAATTCCTGCCGCAGCACCTTGAATAACACTTCCCGCCGCTTCTCCGAAGGGCAATTTAAAAATAATAAGTACGATAAAAAAAGTAACAGCTAAGTTTACTAGCGCTGCATGGATACCCTTCATTTTTAATACCGTCAGGCAAAGCAGAAATAAAAGGATCGGGATGGCTGCCACAAGGGATGAAACTGCCAGGTTATGAAAAGGATTGAACGTTTCCACTAACATATGATCTGCCCCTTTGGTCTAGGATGTCAACTCGCTATAATGCTGAATTCTGAATGTCTTTTAAGGTTTGAACAGATTTGGCAAGCTTCCTTTTTTCATCCTCGGTCAGTGACAGCTCCACAATGTTCTTCACACCGTTTCTGGTAATCACAGATGGAATCCCGACATAGACATCACGATGGCCGTATTCTCCTTCTAACAGTGCGCCAACCGGCAATACTACATTTTCATTTCGCAAAATGGCTTTTGTTATTCGGACCAGCCCCATGGCAATCCCATAGTAGGTTGCACCCTTTGCGTTAATAATTTCATATGCAGCATCCCGGACCTGGACAGCGATTTCTTCTTTTCTTTCTTCTGTTAACCTCTCAGCCACTGGGGTTCCGGCAATATTTGCGAAGCTCCATACCGGAAATTGAGAGTCGCCATGTTCACCGATAATATACGCATGAACACTAACGGCTGCTGTATCAAATTCCTTGCCCAATAAATAACGGAATCTAGCAGAATCCAGGATAGTTCCAGACCCAATAACTCTTTCTTTAGGCAGGCCGGAGAATTTCCAGGTTGCATAAGATAAGATATCGACTGGATTTGCTGCCACTAAGAAAATGCCATTAAATCCTGATTCCATAATGCTCTCTATAATGGATTTGAAAATTTTAACGTTTTTATTTACGAGATCCAGGCGGGTTTCTCCGGGTTTTTGTGCCGCCCCTGCACAAATTACTACGAGAGCGGCATCCTTACAATCCTCATAAGAACCATATCTAATCGTCATAGCTGATGGGGCATAGGTAATGCCGTGGTTTAGATCCATGACATCTCCTTTTGCTTTCTCTTCATTTAAATCGACAATGATTAATTCATCACACAAGCCTTGATTTAATAACGCATACGCATAACTTGATCCAACGGCTCCATTACCTACTAGTACTATTTTGTTTCCCAATGTTATATTCATTTTGATTTCCCCCAATATCTATTTGTGAAATACTTCACATGATTTCGTAAAAAAAATTGCACTCATTCTAATTTCGTTTTTTTCTAATTGTGAATTAGTTCACATTTAATCACAAAAAATAATTGATATAATCATTTGTGAAATACTTCACAATAAAAATATATCAATATTTTTGATTTCGTGCAAGTCTTTGCTCAAACTTTTTATAAAAGCACTGTTCCCTATAAGCTGCAGCATAAACAGGGGCTGGCACTTATCATTATTTAATAATTTCTCCCGGGATTCATCCAGATTGTCCCGATCATAGTTTCTGTATAAATGCCTTGTCCTGCCCGTATTTCTCTGTTCTATTGAATTTCCGAATAAAAATCACTCATTCTTCAGCACATCAGCAAGCCTGTGCAGAGCGTCTGTCTGCTGAATATGGTAATGGCGCCCTTCCTTCTGCAGGTACCCTTTATCACAAAACTGCACAAGAACATGCAATAAGTGGCGATAAGATACCCCTAAATAGTCACAGACGGTTACATGTTTCTCTTTATAAACATCCCCATCAGCCGTTTGCAGAATGAAATCCGCCAGCCGGTTTTCCAGCGGAAAGGAAAGACTCTGTGAATACTTTTCGGCCATTTTTGTGGCTTTCACACTTAAAAACTTGGTGAGCTCGCGCAGAAAGGTCGTATCTTCAAGCAGCCTTGAGCGGTAGTGATGCAAAGGAATCGCAAAACAGATCGTCTTCGTTGAGGCTTGAATCCCCTTTGTATAGTACACTTCATGTAATAGTTCCATTTCCCCGATATAATCATGGACATTAATGATATTGATCAAGGAAACCTTTCCATTTTGATACGTAACGTAAATTTTAGCTTTTCCCTCGATGACATAATACAAGTAATCCGGCCTCATGCCTTCGCGAATAATCCACTCATCCCGCTTATATTCGCGTACTTCCATAAACTCCTCAATCGGAGAAGAAAATAAATGCGAAATGGAGTGTTTCTCCAGGTATTGCTGCCTTTTTTCCTGTTTATAAATTTCCATTCTCCACCTCAGAATATGAGATATCTCATATTATTGTACGAATCTTCCTGATATCATGCAAATATCGGAGGGATACTTAATGAATACACAGAGCTGGATGGGCAGACAGTTTTTCAGTTTCTTTATGACATGGGGCGTTTTTCTGCCCTATTGGACAGGGTGGCTGATTCATATAAAAGGAATGACCGTTTCACAGGCGAGTTTGATCATGAGTCTAGGTTTGGCTATACGGGGACTTTCTACACTCTTTGCCTTTCCCTATTTATCAGGAAAATTCAGCAGTAAAACCCTGCTTAACGGGATGGGAATCGGCACACTGATCGCCATTCTCTGCTATATCCCGGCCAATTCTTTTTCAAGCCTGCTATTGGTAACGCTGTTTTTACATTTCTTTTACCCTGCTTTGATGCCTGCATTGGATAGTGCTGCGGGCATTCTCGTACAGAGTAAGCAATTAAGAGATTACGGAAGGAGCCGCTCCTGGGGGTCGATCGGATTCGTCGTATCCGGCATGATTCTGACATTCTTCACAGGGGCACTTGGGGACGAAGCCATATTCTGGGCACTTCTGCTCGGCGTTCTGGTATTTTTAAGTCTCGGTTTCATGAATACGCCTGCAGTTTTATCTGAAAAGCCAAATGCCGGCCAGGCAAAAGGGGCCATAATGAAATTATTCAGCATCAAACAATTCGGCCTGGTGCTCGTCATAGTCATTTTACTGCAGGCAGCACATGCTTCTTATTACAACTATGGCTATATTTATTTGCAGGAAATTCAGGCTCCAAAATATTTAATCGGCCTGATCATTAACATTGCCGTGATTGCAGAAATTCTATTCTTTTTCATTGCCGACCGGACTTTCCGCAAATTTTCAATCGGCTCATTACTGGCATTGGCAGCATTGGGCTCAACCGCACGCTGGATACTCGTATTTGCCTTTCCGCATGTGATGATGTTTGCGGTTGCCCAGACACTGCATGCCTTTTCATTTGCCATGGCACATTACGCCTTTATGAAATATTTAATTAAATACGTTCCGCATGAACAGGTGCCAATTACACAAGGGGTATACTCTGCCCTGGCACTTAGCTGGAGCACAGCCATCTTCACGATTTTTGGCGGGTATTTATATGAAATGGAACCAAGATACGCGTTTATGGGAATGGTGGTTTGTACGATACCAGCGGCGCTGCTTGCGTTCGTTTACCGGAGATTGGAAGGGAAGAATAAAGGGACGGAAACCAGACAGCTGGTGATCTGAACTGGGGACTGGCCTTTACCGAAATAAGTGGAATTATGAATGAAAAGTGCCTGATCCCCGGATTAGGCACCTGTAATTTTCGATTGAAGGGATTCTGGCAGCAGCTGAAAGAACAGACCTTGATACTTAAGATCTAGCAGGCCCGCAATCAGCAAAATAAAAATTATGAAGAATATAATCCATGTTTTATTTTTTTTCAACAATTTGTCCACCTCCATGAATAAGAGCTCCTCAGCAGGAGCTCTTTTGATTAATACGTTAGTTTATAAACGATTTCCCCATCAATTACCCTGCCATCTGCTTCAAAGCCCAGTTTTTCATACAACCCCTTCGCCAGATTGTTTTCAGGCTCAAAGCTTAAATAGATCACCTTATGCTCCTGATCCTGCTTAATCCGCTCAATCAGCTTCTCCGTGGCCGCTTTCCCGTATCCTTTTGACTGATGCTTTGCATCAATCATCAGGCGGTAAATCCAATATTCCTTATCATCGTAATCCATGCAGTACATCGTAAGCCCACTAACACATCAAAATAATAAATCGCTAAGCAAATACATTCCGGAAAGGCTTTTGCCTGTGCAAGCGAAAACACATTTGGCGCGACAAACGACTTCTGTTCTTCTGCTACACGCAAATCTATGACATCGAGGAAATTATGCCTGTCTATTTCTCTGAATTCAATCATGTGATCCCCCTGAAAGCAATTTTCTGGTACCTTGGTGCCTCCCCATACTTTAAAGAGTTCGAGTCAGACACCATGTTATAGATTCGCTGCTTCCACATAGAAATCCTTCCAGCCATGACTATGTTGAGGTATGCCATTCAAAGTGCCAAACAGACAATGAGACTCTTAATGGGCACCTGGATGATATGTCTAATTTTCGTATTGTGC
>ERZ1023203.33-NODE-33-length-51046-cov-13.875645_pt1 | contig 51046 bp, 45 predicted proteins | sample MGYA00380444_ERZ1023203 | MGnify/ENA primary metagenome ERZ1023203 (study PRJEB33173, sample SAMEA4830386) | metagenome | study: EMG produced TPA metagenomics assembly of the PRJEB25223 data set... | reverse complement strand
AAGCTAAGGCAAGGATTCTGGATGGTTTTTAGATTTGGGGTGAATAATTGGGGTTTATAAGTATCAACATCACTAGCCAATATAACTACAAATGAATCAAGATTACAAAATTCTATCATTACCTGACAAGACACCCTGCAAGATGCTATAAAAGATGATAAAATACCTTTTTTTCCGCCTACAATACATATTTTTGAAAACGAACGTTCTCCTTTAAATACAGCTTTGTAAAAATATACTCGTTCTGCACAGCAAGTAGGAGAAAAGCAACATTTTCTATATTACATCCAGAAAAAAATTTTTATCTTCAGTTTCTAACGCAGCTCCAACCTTAAAATAAGAATAAGGAGCATAAGCTTGGACCATTGATTTAATAACCTCTGATATAATTACTTTATAAGTCATTCCTAAAATATATTTTTCGAAAAATTATATCATCCACAACCTAGTTGTAATATACAAGGTATTAAATCTAATCGAAAATGTGGAGTTCAGTTTGAATCATCTAATAATTGTTGATACTCTCTATAATGTCTATCAATAGCAGACCTCAGTTTTTTAATAATTGGTCCATGCTTTTCTATAGTAAATTCAAACTCAGGATTGCTAAAAACTGAAGAATCATATCTATGAACTACAGTTTTTCTTCTCTCTTCCTCTTCCCACATGTATCTCGGAAATAAATGAGCATGAAGTACAGGTGTTGAATTTCCTAAGATATCATAATTAATTCTATAGGCATTTAACACTTCAAGCATCGCATCACCTAATATACTCATTTCCATTAAAAATTCTTTTCTAAATTCCATTGGCATATCAGATAAAGAAGGATAGGGTTCTTTTGAAAAAAGAATACAATATCCTTCAAAAAACTGAGAATAAGACATTTCTACAAAGCTAGTATCAAATTCATAAACAAAGTATTGATTTTTATTAGTATCATTCATTTAATATTCCCTTATTATTTGTTAATCAGTAATCCAATTAGAAAACTCCCATGTAAATAATATATCTAAGTTCGATTTAAACAAATCTCTATTAATGTTTAGAGTATTGCTTTTATCTTCAATAATAGTTTTTGCCGCTGCTGCTGATGATATCCCCATTAACATACAACTAATTTGTGATCTAAAACTTTCGGATTGGTAAGCACCTTTACCTATTACAAACAAATTATTCAATTTTCCACCTACAATTGATTTATACGTTATTTCTTTAGGAGTTTGATAGCTATACATAGTCTTAAATGTATACATTGGAAAATCAAGAATTTCGTCCATCATAGATGAATTATCAATGTGCCTACATGATCTGTTAGTAGCTCTAGTTCCCTGATCAAGGATAAAAGAATTTTCAAAACCTGGTACATATTTTTTAAGAAAAGATAAAAATGTTAAATTATATTTTCTAGAAAGAATATTAGCATGTGATTCATCTTCCATATATTTGGGATTGAATCCAAATGCTTTTGCAACATTAATTAATGCTACATTTTGACCCCATGAACCATAGCTTATACCGTCGCCATTCATAGTGACTCCAGATTTATCATCATGATAAATTTCAAAATTAAAATCCCCAGATTCTACAGCTTTTTTTAATTCATTCCTAAATAGTGATACTTCTAAAGTGTAAATAAATCTAAATTTTTCCCATCTTTCTTTAATGTAATTCCATTTTTCATCATTCATAAAATGGTCGTCTTTTGAAAGCATAGGGGCATGATCATAAGAAACTGGATCTTTTAAAACTGCTCCAGTGGCTCTGTACTTTCGATTTGCTAATACTTCTTCTAACCACTGATTATATCCTTCTATATAGTTCCACTGCTTTGTTTTTTCAATATGTTCTATAGTCTTTGAGATATCAACTCCTCCAACTCTCATTAAACAACCGTAAGAAGAATTTTTTTCATAAACATCAGCTCCACTAGCAGAAGCAATTGTTGCATTCCCTGTAGCATCAATAAAAACTTTAGAATCAATCAATTTAACTTCCTGATTACTTAAAATTTCAAGACTTTTAATATTTTTACTATCATAAATAATATTATTAACTTCAACATTTAGTAAAATATCAACTTTAGACTCAATCAACATATCAGTTAAAACCGATTCATAAACTTCTGGTTGATAGGGAATTGTAATCTGATAAAAATCATTTACATTCATCAATTCTTCCATAGAGTTAAAGACAATACCACCTTTTTTGATAATACGTTCTATTAATTCCCCAACAATTTTACTTGCATTTACTCTACCAGAATCATCAAAATATAGATTAGCAAATGACCCCATTAGTGTATTAATAGGAACTCCACCAATTCTACTTCCCTTCTCTATTAGACAAGTTTTTAACCCTAGACGCCCCGAAGCAATTGCAGCCAATGCGCCCGAACTTCCTGCACCTATAATTACTACATCATACAAAGCTTACTCCCCCTCAGGCAGTAGTAGCTCTCTGAAAAACCAGAGAGCTACCATTTAGTCTATTTCATTCTATCTTTGACACGTTTGTAGGCATCATTATATACTTTTGTAACTTTATCCAAGTCTTTAGATTTAGCTTCATTGATAAATGAATCCCACTCACTCATATCTCTTTGTCCTTCAATGAATTTAATAATATTTTCATCAAAGAAAGTATTTAATCCTGCTTCAGATTTAGTTAAAACATCTAATTCTTCAGTTGTAAAGGAAAGAACCGGAGTATCTGGTCTAAAACCACCTAAATCTTTCTTAATTTTATCTACTTGATCATACATAACTTTAGGGAATGTTCCTGGCTGTGCCTCAATATCTAATTTAGTTTGAACGCGAGTAAATGCTTGGTTACCATGTTTAAACAGCAGTTCTGCTTTATCATTTCCAGCATTTTCACCGTAAATTTGAATCAACCATTTAATACCTGCTTGAGTATTAGGGTTTTCACGTGTAAATGTTTTACCTTCAAATCCAATAGCAAGTTTTTCTTGATTTTCATCAGCGTATAAGAAATTAAAGAATTCTAACGCTTTATCAATTTCTTCTTTTGGTGCATTGGCATTGATTACCCAACCTGAATCAGAAATGTACGGTGTTTTCGGTTGCAAATAACGTTTTCCATTAATTTCTGGATAAACAAGTGGCTGCCAATCAAATGATTTATCAAAGTTATTATCTCCAATGATATTCATACGGTCAACAGTGAATGAACCCTTGTTAGAAGCCAATAGACCTTCCCAAGTTTCATCTTTCATAACTGCCCAGTCAGGGTGAAGTACGTTATCTTTACGTAATTCTTTCAACCATTCAACGAATTGTTTCAATTGAGGTTGTTCAACTGGATGTTTATATGAATCTGATTCATAGTCATAGTATGTACGATGGCTTAAATTCCACAATGGTGTAACTCGCTTCATGAAGCCTTCATAGCCATTACGTTGAATAAATGCTGGAGAACCTTGTTTTTCAGTCAAATATTTCAAAACTTTTGTATAGTCATCAACAGTTTTAATTTTTGAAAGATCTTCAAATTCTGAACCAACAAGTAAGTCTTTTCTCAGAATTGGTGTAGTATACATGATATTCTCATCAGTAAAGAATTTTGTGAAAGCATAAATATGTTTTTCATCATCTTCTATTTGAGCTAATGCATTATTTTTTTCAAGGTACTTCTTATAGTTTGGTAGTTTGTCCATGTGTTGTGACAAATCTAAGAATGCACCCTGTTTACCAAGTTTGTTGATACCAGCGATATCACTCTTATCTCCTGTTGTCAACAAAACAGTCGGTAACTGGTTACTAGTAATAAGAGAATTTACTTTAGAACTTACTCCCTCGCCAGGAATAGTTACAAGATCAATATCAATACCTAGCTGTTCTTCTAACCATTGACCAACAAGTGTTTCATCTTTAGGCGGACGAACATCATTAATTTGCCATGTAGATAGAAACGAAATTTTCGTTTTACCATCAGCTGTTTTTTCAGCGGGCTTTGAATTAGCGTTATTGCCACAAGCTGCTAGCAATAAACTTGCACTCAGGAATGCAACACTCCCTTTTAATACCTTATTAAGCTTTACCATAATAAGACCTCCATTTTATATATCTATCTCCACTAATATAGAGATTATTTGTTAACGAATTATTCTGGTTAATATTTGAGATAGTGTTGCTGAATACTACCTTCAATACCATACAATTTTGCATTCTCGATTTCAAATTTGAACGCAACTGGAGAATTACCTAAATCTAAGATAGATTTTTTATTAAATTCCAACTTATACTTACCATCGGAAACTTGAACAAGAGAGATATCTTCCTGACCAAAATCTGAATAAGCATTACCGTATTTAGTACCTACCGCAACTTTAATATAACCATTTTCAGGAATATCAGCTAAGATATAAATTTCATCATCGTAAGTTTGGAAGCTAACTGTAGATATTTTAGCTGGAATTCCTTCTCTCTTATTAGTATAATAAGCAAATTGGTCTTTCTTAATATATCCTCTAGCTAATGAACTTTCTCGGAAGCCAGTGTGATTACCATTTCCACCCATATAGTAGAACCAAATCTTATCATCTTCAATTATTGGAGCAGCCGTGAAAATACAACTAGCATCAAAATCAGCATTCTGCGGGTATACTCCACCTCCCCTTTCAATGAGATAGTCGCCCTTACATACACTATCCCATTGTTCCAAATTAGCAGAGAATTTCAATTCTAAGTCTACTTTATCATAGTTTTCATTTAAAGTGTCGCCTTCGTGGTACATTGAAGCAAAACCTAAATAGATATCCGCGTATGAAATTACTGGCATAGAATAAATTTGATCTTCAAATCCATCTCCCCTAAGGATTTCTTTAGGTTCTGACCAATTAATAAAATCATCACTGAAAGTAATTGCACTTAGACGTACGTTATTTGCCCAGGTTCTTGTAATAACAGCGTATTTACCAGTTTTTGGATCTCTAAATGGAAAATTATGACTATCTGCTGCAGGATTCCATTTTTTCCATGGAATAGGTTCGTCAAAATGAATACCGTCTTCTGAAAAAACAACAACCATGTAATGAAGATTCGGAGAAAATTCTAATTTTGAAACTAATTTATATCGTTTCTTAGGATCCAACTCCTGTTCATCTAGCATGATACCTGCACCGTGTGCATGCATCAGAACAATATTATTATCTTTTGAACCTTTAAATTTTACTAGATTGAGATTTGGTTTTTCCCATTTTACTCCATCTTTACTTTCAGCATAGCAAAGTGCTGTCATTCTAGATGACTTGACAATGTATTCCTTCTCTCCACGTTCTGCTAAAGGAGTCTCTTCGCTTGCTTCATCACTAACAAATGTTTGATACCAACATCTATATAATTTCAATTCTTTATCATAGATAACGTTTGGATATGAATTATCAAAACGAACTTCCCATAATTTAGGATTTTCGGCAAAATACTCTTCACCAAATAGTGGATTGTTTTCAGTATCTTTTTTTAGCTTATTTAATTTTAATTGAGCATTTTCTAATGTATACCCAACTACTAAACCGCTATCTAATAAAAGATATTTTTTTAAATTTTGCAAAATAATTACCTTATTAACCTTTCACAGAACCTAGCAGGATTCCCTTAACAAAATGTTTCTGAATAAATGGATAAATCATCATAATTGGAATAACACTAACAACAATAGTACCCATCTTAATAGCAATACGCATACCAATACCTCCACCTTGAGCAGCAATTTGTTGGTAATATGTATTACCTGCAGAAAGTGATAATTCAGCAGTATCAGTTGTATTTGTAACAACTAAATTTCTCAAATAAATAGATAAAGGCATCTTAGTGTCGTCATTCAAATAAAGTAATGGAGGAGTAAAACTATTCCATGAACCAACTATGCAATAAAGTGCTATAATCATGAAAATAACTTTTGATAATGGTAATACTAAATTCCAAAAAATTCTAAATTCACTTGCCCCATCAATTCTAGCAGACTCACGAAGCTCCATTGGGATTGATTTAAACTGTGTTCTAAACAAAATTATATAATATGTAGAAACAGCACCAGGTAAAACAAGAGCCCAAGCAGTATTCAATAAACCGAGGTTTGCAACTTGTATATAAAGCGGGATCATTCCTCCACTAAAGAACATTGGAATCAAAATAAGAGTATTCCAGAATTTTTTACCCCTAATTTCAGGAATTGTAAGTGGATAGGCATACATACTACATACCGCAACACTAACAATTGTAGATAGTGCAGCATACAATACACTATTACCATATGCTTGCCATAGTTTAGAATCCCCAAAAATAAACTTATATGCAGTAATATCTATTTTTAAGGGAAATAATTTAACAACGTTTTTAGATAGCCAAACTGGTTCTGAAAGTGACGTCATCACTACCCACCATAATGGATACAACATAAGTAAGGTTATTATTATTAAAATGAATATAAAGAGATAATCAACGAAGGTTTCTTTGTCTCTATTACTCTTTTTTGTATTTTTTGAAAAAATCATTTTACCCCCCTTATACAATTCCTTCTTCGCCAAATTTTTTAGCAATCTTATTAGCTAATAAAACAAATAACAAAGCTACTATGTTATTAAATAATCCTACTGCAGCTGAGTAACTGAAATCAGAATTTAAAATACCTTGTCTATAAACATAAGTAGATAATACATCAGATACTTCATATGTTGCAGGACTAGACATCAAGAATACCTTTTCAAATCCTACTTGCATGATACCACCAGCATTTAGTATAAACAAAGTAACTACTGTAGGTCTTAAACTTGGTAGAGTTACATGCCACATTTTGTGCCATCTATTAGCCCCGTCCATATCTGCTGCTTCATATAAAGTTGAATCTATATTGGTTAATGCTCCCATATAAATGATAGAACCCCAACCTATTGTTTTCCATACTCCTGAACCAATGTAGAGAGGCAAGAACCATTCAGATTTTGTAAAGAAACTTATTGGCTCCATTCCAAGTGATGAAAGTAAACTGTTAATAATACCATATGAACCAAATAGTTCAAAAATAATACCAACCATAACCACTAGGGGAATAAAATGAGGAAGATAACTAATAGATTGAACTACACTCTTAAATCTTACTTTTCTGACTTCGTTTAATATGAGTGCAAAAATAAGCGGAGCTGGGAAAGAGAATAAAAAGTCTAAAACCCCTACCATGAACGTATTCTTGAACAATCTATAAAACAAAGGATCTGAGAACAATCTTTGAAAATGTTTTAAACCGACAAATGGACTTCCAGTATATCCCTTGAAGACAGTAAAGTCTTGAAAGGCCATAATAATGCCGTACATTGGTCCATACGTAAATAAAATTAGTAGAACAGTTGCTGGAATCATCATTAAATATAAAATCCAATATTTTTGAATATGTTCAACTGTCAATTGAATCTTACTCTTTTTTAATATTTCTTGATTCATCTAAACTACCTCAATAAACTTCTTCGCTATTTCCAAAGGACGAGTGATAGCTCCTCCAACAACCACTGCGTAAGCACCTAAATCTAACATTTTTCTAGCTTGTTCCGGAGTACTTATTCTTCCTTCAGCAATAACTGGTACGTCAAGCTCTTTTACCAATCTTTCAACTAACTCAAAATCAGGATTATCTTTTTTAGGGCTATATGGTGTATAACCAGATAATGTCGTACCCACAAAATCTACTCCCGATTCAGCAGCTACTTTCCCTTCTTCAAAAGTAGAAATATCAGCCATTAATAATTGGTTTGGATACTTGACTTTAATATCATGAATAAAGTCAGTAATATTATCATAACCTGGTCTTGAACGATTAGTACAATCCAAAGCTAAAATGTCTACTCCTTCACTAACTAATTCATCAATCTCTTTCATAGTTGCTGAAATAAAAGGTTCAAAGCCATCGTAATCTCTTTTTATGATACCTATAATTGGTAAGTCAACTTCTTCTTTTATTTCTGAAATATCGCGGACAGAATTAGCACGAATACCTTTAGCGCCTGCTTGAAAGGCGGCTTTTGCTAATAACGGCATCACTCCTCCATTTGGAGTATAAAGTGGCTCTCCTTCTAACGCTTGGCAGGAAACAATTATTTGACCTTTTAAATTTTTAATTTTTTTAGTTTCCATTCAGAAAACCTCCGTTTTTTTATTTTTTTACTAATTCAATAACATCTACTACAATTTTATTTATATAGTGAATTGAAATAAGATATGAACAGCCCTATCAGGAAAGTTAAATTAATTTATAGAAATATTTTAGCATTTAAGGCGTACTGTTATAGATTCAATACACTATAATTCTAATCTATTATTCTAGCACTAATAGACTCTTTGGCTAAATCTCCTTTCTACATCTCGTTTCACCAAAAACTTTTAAGAGAGAAATACTCTATATTTCATTCTCTAAATTAGTTTTGTTACCGTTTTCAATTAGAGTATACTTTTTTTTAGTATTTCAAGTCTTTTTCTAATTTGGAATTTAGTTTCAAATCTTTTTTAACTATATCAAGTATATTAAAAGTACTTTCAAAAATAATCAAATTCTTACAATACTTGTTTCGAGTGGACAAGATAAGAAAAGAAGAAAATCAATTTTAGGAGAAAACAAGGTTAATAGTCACATGATATAATGCAATGATGTAAAAATCGAACAAATTGATTGGAAAATTCAAACTAATTTCTAACAATGATTTAAGAATTGTTATGTCCTAATATAGATTCAACGCACTATAATCTTAATTATTGTTTATTTTTAAAACTTTAGCAAAAAAACGACCCTTTTAGGATCGTTTTTTAATTTATTTTAAAAAATTTTTATTAAAATTTAAAAATTATTGATTTATTCCACTTTATTTGACAGCAAAGAAGCAATCTCTTCTTTTTTACATATAGTATCTTCATAATTTATTAAAGAGAGTCTAGTGCATATTACATCAATTATGAATAGTTGAGAAGCCTTAGCCATTAAACTACCACCCTCTAAATAAGATTCTTTTTTTGATGTCAAAAGAACGCAGTCAGATAATTTTGCTATATTTCTGGACGAATAATTTGTTATTGAAATAATTTTAACATTTTTTCTTTTTGCGTTTAATAAAGTTTCCTCAACTTCTTTTGTGGAACCAGATAAACTAAACGCTATTATCAAATCATTATCTTTCAATAACGCAGTATGCATGAGTTGAAAATGGGTATCAATTACCGTCTTACTTATTATTCCAATTCTTAACAAACTACTCTCAAATTCTCTAGCCGCATTTCCACTAGAACCCACACCAATCATTAAAATCTGGTTTGCTTCTCTTATTAATTTTATAGCTAATTCTATTTGTCTACCATCAATTAATTTTCTTGTACTTTCCACAATAGATAAATAATTATTTTTTATTTCATCAATAAATGTGTCACTACTCATTTTTTGAGATTCTAACTCTAATATATCTTTCGTCATTTTTAATTTTAGTTCCTGAAAACCAGAGTATCCAATCTTTTTGCAAAATCGATTAAGAGTTCCCTCTCCAACTTTTACTTTACTAACAATTTCTGAAGACGTTTCATAAACTATTTCACTATCTCTAACTAAAATATAGTCAGCAATTTTTTCTCTGATTTAGTAAGATTATCGTATTCAGAATGAATTCTTTCTTTATATTTTTTGGATTTATTCATAATAATTTTTTCCTTTCCTCATAGTTATATTCTTTCTTAATGTATTCAAAGTTGATGAAACTCAAATGATGTGATATTATAAGTATAAAAACAGCAGGAGTTAAAGATGCAGATAAAATTTATTGATAAAGTTTCAAATCTTATAATGTTAAATCTACTCTATGTAGCGTCAGTAGTAACAGTTATTGCTATCGGATCAGGTGAAAGTGCCCTAATAGCAACTCTAATAAAAATTGTACGACACGAGGAATCCTATCCCTATAGAGACTTCGCAAACAGTTTTTTTAAAGATTATTGGAAAAATTTAGGAGCAGCATTAATATCTAATTTACCAATTTTAATCTTATTATTCAGTTTGTTCTTCCTACCCTACATACCATTACCTATATATATCATTTCTATCTTACGACATATTGGAGTAATATATATCATACTTCATTTAATAGCAACAACATTTCTAATTCCTTTAATCGGTAGATATAATAACACTTTAAAAAATTCTCTACACAATTCAATCATGTTAGCCTATAAACATTTTTTTATTGCCGTTCTTATTAGAATTATTGAAATTATCCCAGTTCTACTCTTCTTTATATTACAGAATCAATTACTAGTTTGGATAACTTTAATGATTTTTATACTTCCCTCAATAACAAAATATGCTAATGCATTTTTATATAACTTTATATTCTCGAAGTATGAAAAATTAAACTAGAGAACATCTCATAGCCTTGCATCTTGATTTTATAAAAATTTTTAACTAATTTCAACGATAAAATAATTTTAATTTCAAAAAACTATATAACCTGACTATTTTTTAAATTATTCATAATATTTTTAGTCTTTAGTAAATTTTCTAAAAATAAAACAAGAACAGATTTTTTATTATAAAACGCATAAGATCATGGTATTTAATACTGTACTGACCCCAAAAAATTAGACAAATAATTTATCCAAAGGATTTAGTTCTGTACTGCACAGAACTAAGTCCTTTTAGTTTTACCTTAATTCGTTTGTTGTTGTAGTAATCAATGTAGTCCACAATAGCTTGTTCAAGGTTTTCTAAAGATCTAAAGTTCTTCTCATAGCCATAAAACATTTCGGATTTTAAAATGCCAAAGAAAGATTCCATCATGCCGTTGTCTGGGCTGTTGCCCTTGCGTGACATGGATGCTTGAATTTCCTTACTCTCTAGGAACCGATGATAAGAATCGTGTTGGTATTGCCAGCCTTGGTCACTATGGAGAATCGTATTCTCATAGTATTTCTCTGTAAAGGCCTGTTCTAACATACTCTTCACTTGTTCTAAGTTTGGCGAAGTAGAAAGATGATAAGCAATGATTTCACTGTTAAAACCATCTAAAACTGGTGATAAATAGAGTTTCTGTGTGCTATTTGGAATGGCAAACTCTGTCACATCTGTATAGCACTTTTCCATTGGCCTCGATGCTTCGAACTGGCGTTGAATGAGATTCTCTGCTTTCTTGCCAATCTCTCCTTGGTAGGAAGAATACTTCCGTTTACGGCGAATTCGAGCCGTTAAACCAAGAATTCTCATCAACCGTTGAACTTTCTTATGATTGACCACAAAACCACGATTCCTTAGTTCTAAATGGATTCGACGATAGCCATAGTTGCCTTTATGTTCATTATCAATGCCCTGAATTTCGGTTTTAATCTCTTTATCTTTATCAACCCCATCCAGTTGTTTCAACTGATAATAGTAAGTCGAGCGAGCTAAACGTGCTGTTTCAAGAAGAAAATCTAGTCGAAATCCTCCTGAAACCATTTCTCTAACTGTCTCTGCCTTTCTCGCTCTAGGGCTTCGTCCCTTTCCTCTAACTCTTTTAACTTTTTTAGGTAGGCCACCTCAGTCCGTAAGCGTTCATTCTCCTCCTGGAGTCGTTCTAGTTCTGTCATTTCTTCCCAAGTCTTCTTCCGTTTACGTCCCATTTTAGCTGGTCTCCCTCTTGTTTTCTCAACAATAGTATACCCGTTTTTCTTGTATTGTGCCGGCCAAAATGAAAGCATTCCTTGGTTTGGGAGGGCATAATCAAGACTAATACTTCTTTGTGAACAACCTTCCAGTAAGGCTTTATCCATCATTTCTTGTTTCAATTTAGAAGAATAGTGACGATTCTTCCCTTTTTTAACGATTTCTATGCCATAACGGTCAATTAATTTCACCATGTACTTTAGACCAGAAACATCCACACCAAATCTTTTTGAAAGCTGTTTGAAGCTTTGTCCTTGCTTTCTTAGTTCATAGATCTGAACTTTATCTTCATAACTCAATTTCATAATAAAACACCCCAAAAGTTAGATTTTTTCTGTCTAACTATTGGGGTGCAGTTCAATAAATCTTGACCCGTTAAATTTGTACTGAATAAACTAAATGAAACTTTTATCCCACTCACTAATACTATTATATCAACCCACTACAGTTGACAAAGAGACAAACCAGCCTAATGGCTAACTTGTCTTCAATCAAGAGAGGATTCTGTTCCCCCCATATAAGCACTAACATTCCAACGTACACATATTGGAACGACATCCATAACTTCAGAGAATCCCTAAAGTTTACAATTTAAATGAATTAACAATTTTCCCAACTAAAAGCACTCCAGTTACCGCAACGGTTTGTACTGAATGTACTAAATCGCATTCCATCAACTTCATCTGTTTCGTCAACTTGAACAGATACTAATTGAAGATTTAATACTTCTTCTGCCATAGCTAGCTCCTCCTATTTAAATTTTTGGGATTAAGTACTTTATCCACCCTCATTATATTCTCTCCACCAGTAAAATGCAAGCAATGATACAAAATAGATTTAACTATTTTATATAGCGAAAACTTACAAATTTTTAAGAAATAATTTTTGCATTCTTAAAGATAAAATAGGAACTTTTAGTAATAAATATTAAAATAAATAAAATAATAGATACTATAAAATTTGGAAGTATTAACCCCAAAAGATTCATATCATCTATTAAAATATCCTCTAAAGAGTAGTATATTAAAGCCATAATTTTAATGTTAAGTAAAAATGCAATTAATGAAGTAACAAATGTCAAAAATATAGCCTCACCAACTTTAATCTTAACCATCTGGTAATTAGAAGTTCCTAAAATTTCAAATTGCTGAATCTCAATCCTTTCTTGATGCGATGACAAAAATGCAATTGAAATAATATTTGCAAGTACTATCAAAATTGGTGCTCCTACATAGACAATAAATGCTACTTTTAGCTCTAAATCACTGTCATCTTGAAATTGAGATAGTATATTCTGAGAAATCATTTGAAAACTAGAAATTAGTAATATAGCTCCTGTAATTGCAGCACTGATAGATTTTATATAAGACTTACAATATAGTAAATTCCACTTCGAAACAATGAACATAAAATTATTTCTAAATATAATTATAGAAAGTAGTTTGATAAAACATGACTGTATAAAAGGAGATAATTGATAAATAATCACAATATCTAAGATTACAATATTGAATATTATCTGGGCCTTCGCTAAAATTGTGCTATCTTGGAAAATTTGTTGCAAAGAAAGCAACCAGATAACACTAAAACCAGCCAATAGCAGTATTCTTTTTACTATTGAAAGAACATGCCTTATTTTAGAACTCTTCCTATTTCTAATCTTCTTGAACGTATAAAAGCAACCACTTAGAAAGGCTAAAAATGAAATCAACACTACTGTAATGATACATCCAACAGCACTCGTTTGAAATTGGATATCAGGTAATATATTTTCCCCGAAAAAGTATTGTAAAAAATAATAATAATTTGACGTAACAAATATAGAGCATAGATATGCAATAAAACTAATAATCGAGGAAATGATAAAAATCTGTCCCCCCACAAGAAATGATAGTTGAAGGCGACTTGCTCCCAACACCTCCAGAAGTTCGTAATCATCTCTAAAAATTTCAACCAACATATTTATTATGTTAGAGAGCACAAAGAATAATGTTACTCCTCCGAATACTATCGGAAACATAAAAATTGGTTTAGGATCTGGAAGTCCGACAAATACTTGCGAATTATTCTCAACATTAATTACCCCATTAACAGCCAATCCCATAACTAAACTCGAAACAAAAATTACTGGTGAAACGCCTAACCATTGTTTCTTATTATGTAAAAATTGATAGTAAACTAATCTGAGCATCTCTATTCCTCCGTAGTTGATTGTACCTCTAAGATTTTATACAACTCTTCCCCGCTAGGTCTATGAAGTTCTTTGAAAATTTTTCCATCTTTCAATATTAATGCACGATCAGTTTTCGAGGCCAATTCTATATCGTGCGTTACCATAATTACACACTTACCCGCCCCTACTAACTCTCTCAATAATTCAAAAATTACTTCACGAGAAACGCTGTCTAAAGCCCCAGTTGGCTCATCAGCAAATATTATATCACTATCAGCAATAACCGCTCTAGCTATAGCAACCTTCTGTTGTTCTCCACCAGACAGAGTTCCAACAAAATCGTTTAAGCCAGCATTAAACTTCATTCTTTTGAGTAAGTTTTCTACATTTTTAATAGTTAATTTTTTTTGTGATAATCGCAAAGGAAGTGCTATATTTTCTATTACCGGCAGGGAAGGTATTAAATTGTATGCTTGAAATATAAAAGATACTTCGTTACGTCTTATACTTGACAATTTTGCATTTCTGATTTTATAGGGGTTGATTCCATTTAAAATTACTTCCCCACTTGTTGGTTCAAGCAAACTAGAAATACATTTTAATAAAGTTGACTTTCCAGAACCACTAATTCCTAGAATACTTATAAATTCTCCTCTCGAAGCAGAAAGAGAAACATTTTTCAGCACTTGCAACGTTTTATTATTTCCTAGTAAAAATTGATGATACAGCCCTTTCACTTTTAATATATAATCTTTATCCATATTCTTGCCTCCAATCACTTAATTTTGAAAAGTGTTCCATTTTCCAATTTATATATATCAGTGTATCTCTTGTCATTTAAGTCATAATGATGTGAAACTTCAATAAATGAAATACCTAAATTGAACAGAATATCATGTATGGAATTTGAATTATCATTATCTAAATTAGCTGATATTTCGTCAAATAAGTACACTTTATTATTTCTAATCAGAGCTCTAGCTAAAGCTATTTTTTGTTTTTGACCTCCAGACAAATTACTACCATTTTCACCACATTGATAATTTAGTATATCTATCTTTTCTAATTCTTCATATAGATTTACCTTTTTTAACACCTCAATTATCTGATCATCTGAAAAATATTCATTTTGAAATAAAGTTACGTTCTCACGAATAGTAGTGTCAAAAATATATGGTGTCTGATCAACTGTTGGTATTGAATCTGAACTCTTTTTCCCATGTGATAACAAATTTACATAACCTTTTTGTGGCTTTAAAGAACCATTAATTAAATTTAAAATCGTTGTTTTCCCACTGCCAGAAGTTCCTGTTAATAATACCCTAAATGGTGACTTAAATGAGAAGTCAATACTTAATTTATTTTCTGGTGTAATAGAATATACAACATCTTTCATGTGTATCTCATCTATTGATGAAGTATACAGTCCGTTATTATCATGTTCAGCGTCTACAAAATTCTTCTCTCCACTTAAATATTTTAAAAACGGTTTCCTTAAATCTTTGGTTGTATTTATCTTATTTAATGAATAGGCAATTGATTGTATCGGCCCTAAAACTTTATCGTTTGCTAAGAAAATACCTATCAGTTCACTAAAAGAAAGGCTTTTATGATAAATTACAAAATAACATCCTACAACCAAGGGAACTAGAAAGCAAAAACCTGAAATTAGTACTGCAACCAATTTTGAAAGAACCTCTGATCGTTTCAAATTAAAAGTAGAATCTTCTAGTTTATCCAACTTTTTATCCGACAAACTAATTATTTCTTTAGTAACAGAATAAGATTTTAATGTCTTAAAACCATTAAAAATTTCTTTTATTATGTGAGTATACTCTGCATTGCTGTTAGAGTACTCATTAGCTGAATTAGACAACATCTTCTTCATAAAGACAGGTACTATAATCGGCAATGCTGATAATACAATAAATATTATTGAAACTAGGAAGTTTAAATAAAGCATAAAACTTAGAGAGACGATGAACAACAATATTGAAGAAATTATTTCAAAAATTTGTCTAAAATAGTTTTCTTCGATTAATCTCAAATCATTTGACAAAACTGAAATAATAGATGAGTAATCTTTAACCATTTCAGAAAAAAGATACTGTTCTCTAAAATATCCTTGTTTAATTTTTACATTTATATCTTTAGTTATTGATGCTTCCGTTACTTCTAAATAGTAATTTGATATATAGATTGCTGACCAACCCAGAATACTTATAGCACCAAATCTTAGAACGTCAGAAAATGAGGAAGTCTGATTTAAACTACCTGCATATACAATAATTCCTGAGAGCAAGACACCATTAAACGAAGATAGAAATATTAAAATCCCCATTAATATAAGTTTAGTCTTTTTTATAAATTTTAAATAATTCATAAGTTATTCCTTCCCACTTCTTCAAAGAAATAATTTAAAGTATCAATCATTAAGAGAACATCTGATGGAGTAAAACCTCCATGACCAGCTGCTTTGTTTAAATACAACAAACTTTTAACTCCAATAGAATTTAATTTCTTTGACCACTCTATCACTTCGTTATTATTAATATATGGGTCTTTCTCACCCAAAATATTAACTATAACAGTATTTGAGTCTCGTGCCTTTTCAATATTTTGCATAGGCGAATATGACTTTATATAAGCCTTTACTTCAGGGTCTCTAATATCTCCCCACTCTGCTATTTCGGTCTTAGAAAGAGGATCATTTGGATTCTGAAGTGTATCATAAGGATTTATAAATGGCGAAAATAAGAGAATGCTTTGCAATAAATTTTTTTCCTCGTTCAACACCGCACCAGCAATTATTCCACCTGCACTAGAAGTTATTAAACCTAATCGCTTACTGTCAATTACATCATTTTCCCTTAAATAATTTACTCCCTCAATAAAATCTCTGATAGAATTCCATTTGTTTAACGCCTTTCCTGAGCGATACCATTCACCACCCAAATAGCCTCCACCTCTTACATGAACTATAGCATAAATAAAACCTGCATCTATTATAGATAACATAATTTCATCTAAATCAGAATTATCATTCTTACCATAAGCCCCATAGACACTTAGAATACATTTTTTTCTTCTTGGGAGCTCATCCGTATCTTCACTTTTCCAAAATAAAGAAATCGGTATGCTTACATCATAACTATCTTTTTTAGTCCAAATCACCTTAGAAAAATATTTAGTATTATTCGATTTTATGATGGGTCTTTCAAATTCAGTTTTTAATGTATTTTCTATTAAATCAAAACTAAGTATTTTTTCGTAAAAAGTTCTCCTCTCTAAAAACAGAAGAACACGATCAGAAAATGAATTTTCATAAAGTGTTGTCTTTTCATCAAATGTTATCTTATTAACACTCAACTCCCTCAAACTATTATTTTTAAATGTAGCAAGATAAAAGACGGAATTCGCTGCGTTTGAACAGTCTAAAAGGATATAACGTCCTATACAGTGAACTCTTCTAGCCCTATCTTGATATGGTATAGTAATAGAAACTCTGTCTCCCGAAGAAGTTTCCCTTAGAATTAGTTGATCTTTCTTTTCTTCAGTTGAAGAGAGCCCAAGAAAGTACTGTGCTTTTTCTGTACTAAATAGAGCGATATCTCTAGGTGTTGGGGCTACCGTTTCTGTGTAAGAGTGTCTAACAAAACCCGTCCGGTCGAAACTGTATAGAAAAATCCTGCCTTTCTGAAAGTCTACTGACTTTACAAAACAATTATTGCTATCAATGTGGACTATTTTTAATCGAAAAGAGCATTCGTTTTCTTCAAACAGTTCCTCTTCTGTAAAGCTATCAAAAGATTTATAGAATAACTTACTTGGCCTCCCGTACTCTTTGGAGCGAGTATACATAACACCGAATTTACCCAAATAGAACGAACTTTCTACTGAAATATCTTCAATGATAAATAACTTCTCCATAGTATATTTTTTTATTCCAATTAAATTAGTGCTACGCAGTGAGGATACAACCAAAACTATATAACTCTCATCAGATGAAATCCTAACATCCTGTAAGATACTATCATCTGGCAAAGTATATTTTTCCACATCAAAGACAATTTTAAGTGAATTTGAATTGTCTAAACTGGAAGAACTAACCTTAGGAATCCAGTCATTATCTTCGACATACCATTCCTTTATTACACCAGTATTGGGTATACTCCAATTATCAAATTGGTACCAATATCGCCCTCTCCTAAATATCAAAGAATTCCATTTTTTTAATTCCTGAAATGATGAAGAGATAGACCTCTTATAGTGTGTTTTTTCCTGTATTGTATTTAAAAATATTTCATTACTCTGATTCACAAGTATGACCCCTTAATAATGGTATCTAAATATTATATTTGAGGAAGAATCGTCAATTTATTATCCATTATTGATACCAATCCAATTGCAACACCCGCAAATCCCGAAGCAATATCTGTTGTTATCTTTAAACCATTATCTCCCGCAATAACAAATCCTTCTTCAATTACACACAAATATCTATAAAGTTGTTCAATTAATTTCTTTTGTCCTGAAAAGTTATCATCGATATCACTATATATATTATTAGCAACTTCAAGACCACAAAATCCGTTAAATAAACCTGGTAATACACAAAAAACTACATCAGTTGCCCTCTCTAAAGAAGTTAAATATTTTAAGTATTTGCTTGACAAGATTTCTTTATTTCTATTAATAAGTAAAAGCAGGCCAGCACTTCCAGTTGCTAGATATGGTAGTAATCTATGACCTTGGCTGTACTGCAATGAATTATTACTATCTACTTTATAAGCAACTAATTCTTTATCTACAGCCAATTCTAGACCATTTTTATAGATACTTTCACCAGTTAATTTATAAGCTTCACCGAAGAGCCAAGCTACCCCTGCGTGACCATATAGTAATCCACCAAAATTCTCATAAGGATCGTTACTCTGAACATCACTAGCGCCAACTTTACAAAAAGTTTCTGGATTTTCTATATAATTTAAAGTATATTCTCTAAGCCTAATTAGTATTTCTTCTCCTAGTTTATTATCAATTCCCCCTTTACTAAGAAAATACAGTCCAACCAGTAAAATTCCAGCCTGCCCACTATATAAATTTTTATTTTGTGAATTCTCAAATATCTCTATAAAATGAGTTGTAAAAAGTTCAACTGCCCGATCTATCTCCCCAAATTCATAAATGAGCCAGATTGTACCAATTTTACCATCAAAAAGACCAGAAAGGGACGATTTCTTAAAATTATTTACTGCCTCATTAATAACCTGTGTTCGAATCTCATAATAGTCATCAAACTTGAAATTTTTTACTTTCTTAGCTAGTTGTTGATAACTCCAAAGGATAGCTAAATCTGAAAACGCAATTCCTTGATTAAAATTCAGACCATAATAATGAACTGGGAAGAATCTTGATTGAAATTCTTTACGCCACTGTCCATAAGTTAGCGTAAACCCTCTCAATAATTTTATAATAAAATCTTGTATATCTTGCTCACTCTCGATAGTTCTAATCTCATGCATGGGTTTTAAAACTTTTTTCCTGGAAATATTCTCAATCTGTGGACATTTAGAATCTAGATATGACAATAAACTTTCTACATAATCTATATGTTCTCTTGTATAACCCAAAGACTCAAATAGTTTTTTTCCTTCTATCCTGGTTTGACTTACATAGTTGTATGTCAAATCCGATGTAGTTACTAGTGGCATGTATAAATAATGAGCTATTTGTCTAATACCATACCAATCTATCTCACTGGGAAGTGTTTCTCGCCATGCTCTAAAACCAGGGGCTGCAACTTTATGTACAACTTTTTCATCATTTGAAAAGATAGCCTGTTCCCAGTCTATTATACTAATCTCATCTTCATCCTTAACCAAGATATTTCCTAAATGTAAATCTTGATGATATACATTTTCAGAATGAAACTTATTCGTTAAATCGATGAGTTTTTCTACTATCTTTGAAACTCTCAATAGATAATCTTTGGTCTTATCAACAACTTCATATAAAGGAAAATTATTGGTAACCCATCTATTTAGTGGAACGCCCTTCATATGTTCAATTCCTAAGAAGGTGTGCTCCCAGATCTTACCGTGCCAGTATATTTTAGGCGTCTCACTCCATTCATTTAGAATTTTTAGTGCTTTGCACTCCGAAGCTAATCTCTCTGAAGAATAAGTACCATCAAATCCTAGACCTGTATACGGTCTAGCCTCTTTTAAAATTATTTTTTTCCCATCTTCTTTTAGCCTAGCATTATATATCCCACCACTGTTTGAAAATCTAATTGCATTATCTATAATAAAGGGAAAGTCTCCCTGTTTTTTATCTTTCTTGTCAAGCCATTTATTCAAAAAGTCAGGGGGCACTATACCTTTTGGAATTTTAAATACTGGTAAACGTTCATCTTTAACAACTTCATCGCCAACAATTAATTCATCAATAGCAACCTTCTTTTCATCATCCCTTGACGGCCTAAACACACCATACCTCAGATATATTGGTGCTTCATCCCAACGTTTATCGCTTAAAATATATGGCCCATTATATTGCTTTAAGGCACTTTCTAACCTTTGCAAAACCGACTCTAATTCATTTTGATTTGGATAACATGTAATAAATTTACCAGAAAATCCTCGACTAACCAATTTCCCGTTTCGCATGATAAATTTGTCTTCTGTACTAAGATGTTTAAATGGAATTCGCATTTCATGGCAAATTTTTGCTACATCTTGTAACAATTCATGTGAACTGTTATACTCTGAACTAATGTGTATTTTCCACCCTTGTCTTTCAACAAATTTTCCAATAGGGTATTGATAAACCCACTCATCATTATTCATTACTTCGTGCCAATTAAAAGGCAGACTTACTTGGTACTTTATGCTAGTATCTGTACTATAATCATTATTAGTGAAAAAGAAAGGATGCTCCAAATTGAAATTATAATCCATAACAAAATCTCCAAGAAATTTTATCAAACTTAATATATCTATAGCTAGACAGACTTATTTAAATAAAAAGGGAGAATCCTTTGGATTCTCCCCATATAAGCACTAACATTCCAACGTGCACATATTGGAACGACATCCATAACTCCAGAGAATCTCTAAAGTTTACAATTTAAATGAATTAACAATTTTCCCAACTAAAAGCACTCCAGTTACCGCAACGGTTTGTACTGAATGTACTAAATCGCATTCCATCAACTTCATCTGTTTCGTCAACTTGAACAGATACTAATTGAAGATTTAATACTTCTTCTGCCATAGCTAGCTCCTCCTATTTAAATTTTTGGGATTAAGTACTTTATCCACCCTCATTATACTCTCTCCACCAGTAAAATGCAAGTAATTATACAATGTTGTCACATAGAAAATAATGTTTCCGTAACTTTTCAAAGTAACTTCCATCTCTCTCCCAAAACTGGAAGTTAGTTTTAGAAGTTACCTAAAAATCAGGTCACCTATTTTAAAAAAGCAGCAAACTATAAACTAGTAGGTTCCACACCAAATGTAGCCCCATACTGCCCCATAAGTCCAATTTGTAGCGTACAAGCCCTAAAAATATCCCCAGCGATACATACAAACACCAAGCTATAATGGTTCCTGGATGATGTGCTAAGGCAAATAAAACACTTGTCAAAGCAACTCGAATATCTAATTTTCTAACCAAGTTCCATAAAATTTCTCTATACAGAAATTCTTCAACCATACTCGCATTGATTAAAAACAATAAAAATGAAAACCAAGGAACTTGATGTTGAAGCCCAATTAAGTTTGCTTGATTTGTGCTTTCTTGAGCATGAATCAGACTAAAATATAGACTGATAATCAGTAGGCTAACGAATCCAATACCAATCCACTTTATCCTAGTTTCCATATTGACCTTGGCCACTTGTTTTCGTTGACCATACATCCATAAAAAAGAAATGAGCGACGCTCCATAGATAATCTGTAGTATAGTTAACTCACCGATACAAAGAAATTTCAGTAAGTATAAGGATACCAATAGGACATTTACTTGTTGGAATATATAAACTGGAATTATTCTTTTCATAGTTACCTCCGAAATAAATCTTCATAATCTAAATCTAATACCTGCACAATCCTCTCTACCCATGGACTTTGAGGCATTCGTTGTTCCATCTTATAGTGGCGAATCTTTTGATACAAACGATTCAATTCACTTGGATAGTGAAACTCTCCCGCAAACATTTTTCTGGTTAACTCAATCCAGCTGATATTTCTTTCAGCCAAAATAATGGACAAGTTCTCCCAAAATCGTTCAGCCATATTGCTTCTCCTTTAGTTAGATAAATAATGTGTTTGTGCCATGTAAATCAATTGTTTCGTATCTCTTGGTAATAAAGCCCTAGCTTCCTCCAAATTTAGATTTGGATAAACTCGCTTATTTGAAACCGCAAGAGGAAGTCTGATGGTTAGTTCAGGATTTTTTAAAATTATCTCAACGAAATCCGTTAATCTTAGATTGTCACGGTTCTTAAATCGTAATAAATTGGGAGATAAAAACTCAAAACAATCTGAAGAATAGCTCATCATCTCAATTAATTTATCCCTTGTCATTTCAGAAATCGAATGACAGGATACCTCAATGCCATAGTTTTGGAAGAATTCTAAAAGAAGTTGATTTCTATGGTTATTTTTACTTAGATAGAGATCAATCATGTGAGACCTCCCAAAGATTCGGTTCCATTTGATATTCTGAGACGATTAAGGAATCTAATAAATTTGCGAAATTAATCGATTTCTTGTCTTCATCATAAGCTTTTACAGTTACTTGGGTTGTAAGTATCCCCTCTTTTCCCTCGGCTCGATAGCCTTGTCCATATAAAATAAAAACGAGATTTTGATGATCATCTACAGAGGCATCAACCCCATTCTTTATGTCTTGACTTTCAAGGAATTCCATAACGTTTTGAAGATAGGGCTCGTAAAATAGTGGGTAGTTGTGTTTTTTATGGTAATCATCTAAAAATGTTACTTCAAACTCACATGGAGAGTAATTTTGACTTTGAACAGCCTAAAAGTGCCATCAAATTTGAATTGGAATAAATCAAATAAATAGCCCCATCCTCATCAATCCAAGCTTTGCTCAAAGACAACTCCAACCGATCTTTTAAAACTGAGTAAACCACCTTAACCTCCAGTTTCATATTCTTATACCATTCACTCTCAAATAAAAGTTTGGGGAGCTTATAATAACGCTCTGATATCTGATATTGACTAGCGGTAATACGCTTCATGATTGTCCCTCCAAGACTAAAATTCCAACATTTCCAAATTCATCAAATCGGATTAAACCTACTTGTTCCATTTCATCAACTAACTGAGTTGCTTTTACAATATCAACTCCCATGATAGTCATGAGATGACTCTTCACGAATTGACGTGATGACTGTCCTTCCTTTTGCATAATTACCTCCGAAACACAAAAAAAGGGGTAGACAATCTAGTGTCTACCCCCGAAAGTTTATTAAAACAAAAATCCTGCCAAAGAATTTTTGGCAGGAAACCAAATCAATTTATCAGTTTCTATCAATCGCTTATCGCTCTCAAAGACTGGTAAATAGGGATTCCGCAATTAAATTGCGATACTCTATTATTTAAGAGTAACTGAAGCTCCAGCTTCTTCCAATTTAGCTTTGATTTCTTCAGCTTCTGCAGTTGCAACGCCTTCTTTAACAAGTGCTGGTGCACCGTCAACAAGTTCTTTAGCTTCTTTAAGACCAAGACCAGTGATTTCACGTACAACTTTGATAACGCCAACTTTTTTGTCGCCTGCAGATGTCAATTCAACGTCGAATGAATCTTTAGCAGCACCAGCATCAGCAGCATCAGCTGCAGCAACAGCTACAGGAGCAGCTGCAGTTACACCAAATTCTTCTTCGATAGCTTTTACAAGGTCGTTCAATTCAAGGATTGAAGCTTCTTTAATTTCAGCAATAATGTTTTCAATGTTCAATGCCATTGTTATTTCCTCCAAATAAGTTTTAAATTTTATAATAGTTTTTTTCGTAGCTAGGCTACGCTGTGTAGCTTAAGATTAAGCCGCGTCTTCTTTGCTTTCTGCAACCGCTTTGACTGCAAGAGCAACGTTGCGCACTGGCGCTTGAAGTACAGAAAGGAGCATAGAAAGAAGTCCTTCGCGGTTTGGAAGAGTTGCAAGTGCAAGAATCTCTTCTTTAGATGCGACAGCGCCTTCGATTGCACCACCTTTAATTTCAAGTGCTTCAGCGTTTTTAGAAAAGTCGTTCAAGATTTTCGCTGGTGCGATAACATCTTCATTAGAAAATGCTACTGCAGATGGTCCAACAAATACAGATGCAAGATCTTCAAGACCAGCTTTTTCAGCTGCACGACGCAAGATTGAGTTTTTAATAACTTTATACTCAACTTCGCTTCCACGAAGCTCACGACGAAGAACTGTATCTTGCTCAACTGTCAAACCACGAGCGTCTACAACGACGATAGATGCAGCAGCTTTCATTTTTTCAGCTACTACGTCAACTAGTTCCGCTTTTTTAGCAATAATTGCTTCACTCATTAGTGTGTTCACCTCCGTAATTATTTTGCTTGGGGAATTTTTCAAAAAGAAAAACGCGCCCAAACCTAGACACGAAAGTACAATACGCTTCTTTTTACATGATACGTTTTGTCCTCGGTAGGATATTTATGAGTCGAGCTCCCCTACTGTCTTAGGCAGTTTTTTTAAACCGTATATAAGTATAGCATAGTCAAAAAAAGAATGCAAGATTTTTGCAAACTTTTTTTAAAATTTTTCGTGATTTTTCTTTTAAAGTTCTACTGTCAGGACTTGACCTTGCTTAACAACCTGTTCTCCGGCGATATAAACATCATCTACATCACTAGATTTAACTGCATAAACCAGGTGAGACAGCATATTTTCCTGAGGTTGGAGATGAATTTTCCCTTGTGGTTGAATGACCAGAAAATCTGCTTGCTTGCCGACTTCCAGACTTCCTATCTGATTTTCCATTCCAAGGACCTTAGCCCCTTCGATTGTCAGTACCTTGAGAGCTGTTTCGATTGGAAACTGGCTGGCATCCCCACTTTTCATCTTCTGAAGAAGAGCTGCAGTCCTTCCTTCCTCAAACATATCTAGATTGTTATTGGAAGCAACCGAGTCAGTCGCAATTCCGACTGCTACTCCCGCTTTTTGGAGCTGGATAATTGGTGCAATTCCTGATGCCAGTTTGAGGTTACTGATAGGATTGTGGGCGATAGCCACTTGAGAAGATGCCAAGCGTTCAATTTCTCTCTCGTTTAATTCGACCCCGTGAGCAAATACGGACGGATGATCTAAATAACCCAGTTCTTCAAGAAAAGCAAGGGGGCGTTTGCCGTACCGTTTGAGAATAATTCCTGACTCCTCCTTGGTCTCCGCCACATGGACATGGAGCGGAATATTTAGCTCTTTTGCCATTTCCAAACTCGCTTCCAGCAAGTCTCTACTGCAGCTATACGGAGAATGAGGTGCTACCATAACCTTGAAATTTGGATTTTTATATTTTAAGATTTCATCTATGATGGATCGAGTTCTGCTTATAGTCTCAGCAGTTGTTTCTGTCTCTGAAGAAAAGAGAGTCGGAGAAAAATAACAACGCATCTTGGAAGTTTTCACCACCTGATAAATTTGCTGGATATCCACACCACTGGGATTATACATATCGTTAAAGGTTGTTGTTCCTGACTGGAGCATCTCTGTCAAGGCTTCTTTGACCGCATTGGTAGTCATGTCGGGAGTAAACTCAGATTCTGCTGGCCAGATATAGTCATTGAGCCATTCATGGAGATTGCTGTCATCTCGGATCCCTCTCAGACCTGTCATTGCAGAATGGGTGTGACAATTGACCAAACCAGGCATAATCCAAGCTCCCTGATAGTCTATAATCTGCTCAGCTTGTTCTAAAAACGCTGGCTTATCTTGACCGACATAGACGATTTGAGAATCCTTGACTGCTAAGATTCCATCAAGATAAACATGGAAATCTTGATCACAAGTCACGATATTTACATGCTGAAAGACTTTCATTATAGGCTCCTTTTCTAAAAGACAAGTTGTACTCTCTTCAAACCACTTCAAATTCACTTTGCCGTAGGTGTGGTTACTGACTTCGTCAGTTCTATCTGCAACCTCAAAACAGTGTTTTGAGCTGACTTCGTCAGTTCTATCTGCAACCTCAAAACAGTGTTTTGAACTGACTTCGTCAGTCCTATCTACAACCTCAAAACAGTGTTTTGAGCAGCCTGCGGCTAGTTTCCTAGTTTGCTCTTTGATTTTCATTGAGTATTACAGTGAACAATTTTTCTAGCTATTGTAACAAAAAAGTCACTCGAAGGCAACTTTTTTCGTCCAGAAACTTTCAAAAGAGAATGGCTTATTCAGAACTAAAAGCCGCAGCTTTTTGCATTTGGTAATACTTACCCTTTCTATCCATGAGTTCTTGATGGTTACCATATTCAACAATATCACCATCTACTAAGACAAGAATTAAATCCGCATCCTGAATGGTTGACAAACGGTGAGCAATGATGAAGCTTGTGCGGCCCTTCATGAGTTTTGCAAAGGCATCCTGTACCAGCACTTCTGTCCGTGTATCAATGGAAGAAGTTGCCTCGTCTAAGATAAGAATCTTTGGAATAGCCAGAAAGACTCGGGCTATGGTCAAGAGCTGAGCTTGGCCGACAGAGAGAGATTCTCCAGCATTTTCCAACTTGGTATCGTATCCCTGTGGCAACTGTTGGATGAAAAAGTCTGCATTAGCTGCTTTGGCAGCAGCAATTACTTGCTCTCGACTGGCTTCAGGATTGCCAAAGGCAATATTATCATGAATGGTCCCTTGTGTGAGCCAGGTTTCTTGAAGCACCATACCAAACTGCTGTCTCAATGATACTCGTGTATAATCATAAATGGATTGCCCATCCAGCAAGATATCTCCCGAGCTAATGGGATAAAAACGCATAAGGAGATTGATAAGAGTTGATTTTCCAGCACCTGTCGGACCAACGATGGCTACCTTACTACCAGCTGGAATATCGATAGACAAGTCCTTAATCAAAATTTTTTCAGGATGGTAGCCAAAAGAGACATGTTTAAAGGAAATAGCTCCCTTAACTTGGTCACTGGTCAAGACTTCCTTACCTGTTTCAGCCACTTCAGGGCTATCTAAGACTCCATAGATACGCTCTACGCAAGCCAGAGCACTTTGCAACTCAGCTAGCACTGAAGAAATATCGTTAAAGGGCTTGGTGTATTGCTGAACATAGTTCAAAAAAGTCACTAAACGACCGACGGTCAAGGTTGAACCCATCATGATACGATAAGCTCCTACTCCAGCTAAAAGGGCATAAATGAGTGCATTTACAAAGCGAGTCGAAGGATTGACCGTTGAAGAATAAAAGATGGCTGACTGAGAATAGCCTGAGTAGTTGTCATGAGCCTCACGCAATCTTTGGATAAATTCTGTTTGAGCATTGAAGGACTGGATTATAGTCTGCTGGCTAAGCGATTCTTCAATCAACTGAGTCTGAATTCCCCTCGTCTCTGTTTGCTTCTGGAAGAGATGATAGGATCTCTTGGCAATAAAGCGTGAAATCACCATGGACAGTGGCGTCAACAGCAAGACTAAGAGAGTCATGAGGAGATGAATTTGGAGCATGGCTAGAATACTAACCAAAATCATCAAAACACCAATGAAAAATTGGTTAAAAATCATGGTCAAGCCAGCTGCCAACTGTTCGATGTCCGTGGTTACACGACTAACCATCTCTCCACTACCTTGTCTATCTACAAAGGCAATCGGTAAACGATGGAGCTTATGGATGATTCGCTCCCGTAAATCTCTGGTATAAGAGAAGATTAGACGATTATAGAGGAGAGGATTGGCCCATTGTACCAGAGTATTTCCTATTACCACCAAGAGCATCTGGAGAAAAATCTGCCAAAAAACTGGTGATGAACCAGCCACTAGGACTTGGTCAATGACCTGCCCAATCAGAATAGGTAGGTAAATTGATAAGCCAACTTGGGCAATAGTTCCTAGAAAGGCTAGGAAAAGGAAGAAAGGATGGCTTGCTAAATCTACGGCTAAACGTTTGAGCGTCTGGTTTACAGTTTGTCGTTTCATTCTAGTCCTCCTTTCCATGTTGGGATGCATTGATTTCACGATAGACTTGGCTGGATTTCATCAAGTCATCGTGCTTGCCAACAGCTAGCAACTCACCTTTTTCCAAGAGGAGAATCTGGTCCGCCATCTGGAGTGTCGAAGTCCGTTGAGAAATCAAGATTAAGCTCATATTTGGCAGATCTTCGCGGATAGCTTTCAAGAGCTTGGACTCGGTAATGGTATCCAGTGCCGAGGTCGCATCATCTAGGATGAGAAACGGAGCCTGGCGCAAGACTGCTCGTGCGATAGACAGCCTTTGTTTTTGTCCACCTGAGAAATTTCGACCTCCTGCTTCAACTAGAGCATCCAAGAGTCCTTCCTTATCACTGACAAAATCCTTAGCTTGAGCAATTTCCAAGGCTTGCCAGAGTTCTTGATCAGTCACTTCTTGATTTAAACCTAAAGTCAAGTTGGAACGAATAGTTCCCTTAAAGAGTTCGACCTTTTGTGGCACATAGGCAATCCAAGATCTCCATTGCTCCAAATTAAGAGGACTCAATCCATCTAGATAAAGGTCAATTCTTCCCTTGTTTACTGGATAAAGTCCAAGTATGAGTTGCACCAAGCTTGATTTACCAGAACCAGTCCCCCCAATGATACCAAGGATTTGTCCTTGAGTCATATCAAAGGAAATGTCTCTCAGAGAAGGCTGGGCCGCATCAGGATAGGTAAAGGTCAATTCTTGGACTTGTAAAACCCGATCACTGGTAACTTGCTTTTGTTCTAATTCTGAATGGATATCCTCTGGAGCCTCAACAAAGACTTCCTCGATTCGCTTGGCTGAGATATAGGACTGGTTGAGGGAATTTATCAACATGGCTAGCTTGACCAATTCCACCAAAATCTGTAAGAGGTAATTGATAAGAGCAATGAGAGCACCTTGACTGAGCACTCCTCCTTGAATTGAAATATAGCCTTGCCAGATAATAACGAGAAGAGTTCCATTGACAATCAGATAGGTCAGAGGTGTTAATAAACTAGACCAGAAACCTGTCTTTTCTTGTAATCTAGCATAAACTTGGTTAAGGGTTTGAAAAATCTGTAACTCTCGTTTTTCTTGACCAAAAGCACGAATAACCCGCATCCCTTGCAATTGCTGGCGCGTTTCCTGAACCAGTTGGTCCGTTTTCTTTCTGAGACTACTGTAGAGAGGATTGACCAATCGAGATAACCCTACAATGACAATGGTCAAAATGGCAACCATGACTAAGAACCAGAAAGTCAACTCAGCTGAGATTCGATAAGCCATAAAAATGGCACCAAAAACGATAATGGGCGCTCGTAAAAAGAGACGCAGGAATTGATTGATACCAGTCTGAATCTGGTAGGTATCCGAAGTCAAGCGAGTAACCAAACTAGAAGTTGTCAGACGGTCTCTGCTGTCCTTTGGCAAGGAAAGAATATGACGATAAAGATCGTTTGTCAATTCCTTAGCAAAACCTACTGCTGCCTTTGCTGAGTAAAATTGAGCTATCAAGGCCACTAAAACGCCAATTACTGCAAAGATAAGGAGCAGGCCAATCTGCATCCAGAGATGACCTTGATCTCCCTGAGGTAAAGATTGGTCAACAATCCCAGCAATCACCATGGGAACCAAGAGCTCAAAAACAGCTTCTAACAGCTTGAACAAGGGGGCTAAAATTGATTCCTTGATGTAGGGTTTGAAGTAAGATAATAGGTGTTTCATAAATCCCTTCTATTCATATTCTAGAAATGAAGAAAGTGGGAAGCCCCACTCTCTGTTTTATTTGTTTAAGTAAGGCAATAGATAGCCATATCCTGCTTTTTCCATCTCATCCTTGGCCACAAAGCGTAAAGAAGCAGAATTGATACAGTAACGGAGGCCGCCTAACTCCCGCGGTCCATCTGTGAAAACATGACCCAAGTGAGCACTGCCTGAACGAGAACGAACTTCAATTCGCTCCATTCCATGGCTCAGATCCTTGTAATAATGAATCAACTCTTTGGAAATCGGACGGCTAAAACTTGGCCAACCACAACCTGAAGCAAACTTATCCTTGGCAAAAAAGAGTGGCTCACCTGTCGTAATATCTACATAAATCCCCTCTTCAAAGGTTTGGTCATAGGCATTGGTAAATGGAGCCTCTGTAGCAGCTTCTTGTGTGACACGATAAGACTCTTCAGATAGACTGGCCTTCAACACCTCTTGACTAGGCTTTTCATAGTTTGCTGCATCAATCAATGGCTTATCAGCATCGGTCACATCGATATGACAGTAACCTGAAGGATTCTTCCTGAGATAGTCTTGGTGGTAGTCTTCAGCCAGAATGTAGTGGCGTAATTGCTCCACTTCTACTGCAATCTTTCGACCCAGCATGCGTTCCTGCTCCTGCACCACTGTGTAGATAGCTGGCAAATCTGCTTCATCCTGATAATAAATCCCAGTTCGATATTGGCGGCCACGGTCATTCCCTTGTTGATTGATAGATAGAGGATCGATAACTCGGAAATAATAAAGTAAAATCTCTCTGAGTGACACTTCCTTCTCATCGTAAATCACTTGGACCGTTTCTGCATGGTCTGTTTCCTTGATCAACTGGTAATTGGTCGTTTCGACTTGACCATTAGCGTAGCCAACACTGGTTTCTAGCACTCCAGAAATGCGTGAAAAATATTCCTCTAGGCCCCAAAAACAACCACCTGCTAGATAAATTTCTGCCATCTTTATTTCTCCTTTATCACGTTTTTAACTAATACTCTTCGAAAATCTCTTCAAACCACGTTAGCGTCACCTTACCGTATATATGTTACTGACTTCGTCAGTTCTATCTGCAACCTCAAAACAGTGTTTTGAGCTGACTTCGTCAGTTCTATCTGCAACCTCAAAACACTGTTTTGAGCAGCCTGCGGCTAGCTTCCTAGTTTGCTCTTTGATTTTCATTGAGTATAAACTTCTTTTCACAAAAAGGATATGAAACCCTCTGGTTAAGAGTTTCCCCATCCTATCTTCTATTCTTTATTTTGCTTCTACACGGACACCTTGGGTATCAACTCTCAAGTCATGCAGTTTTCCTTTGAAAGGTTGCTTTTCCAATTCTGCCTTAATTGTTGGCATCTTGTCATGAGAAGCCAGAACCATAACTGTCGGCCCAGCACCAGAAAGGTAGGTTGCATAGGCCCCATTTTCTTTGGTCACTTGCTTAATCATCGCAAATTCTCTTACCAAGTCCTGACGATAACGCTCATGGAAGAGGTCTCCCTCGATTGCTTGCCCAGCGGTCACCATGTCTCCTGCCAACAAGGCAGCAACCGCTACATTGGCGATAGAACTTGCAGCAACAGCTTCCTTATAAGACAATTTTTTAGGCAAGACACTACGGCTGTCGCGAGTACGTAATTCATAGTTTGGAATGTAAGCTAGAAAATCACACTCTGGAAAGTCTGCTACGATAGCAGAGACTTGCCCTTCAACAGAACTTGCAATAACGAGATTACCATAAATGGCTGGAGCCACATTGTCAGGATGCCCTTCAATCTTGGTCGCTAACTGCAATTTTTCATGGTCTGATAAGTTGAGTTGACCCAGTTGGTTGGCTAGTTCAATCCCAGCAACGATAACCGAGCTGGAAGAACCCAAACCGCGCGCCAAAGGGACATCACTGGTCATTTTCAAGCGTCTTGGTTGCAAGTCTGGTACAATTTGCAAAGCGATTTTGAGCAAGAGATTACGCTCATCATGTGGAATCCATTTGCCAATCTGGTGTTCAATCAGCCACTCATCTCGTTCTTCGCAGACCTCAATTTGAAGATACTTGGTTACAGCTACACCGACCGAGTCAAAACCTGGCCCGATATTGGCACTGGTTGCAGGTACAATAATCTTCATCTTATTCTCCTAGCACCTTGAAGGTATTCAAGAGGTCGAATTCTGAAACCTTCTTCAATTCAGCTGAGACATTTTCAAGCTGGGCTTTATTAATCTTGTGTGTGATGATAACGACACGCGCCTTGTCACCCTCTTTGCCATCTTGAAGGATTTGCTTAAAGGAAATATCTTGAGCATTGAAGATTTCAGCCAACTTCAAGACCTGACCTTTTGAGTCTGGAGCCAAGATTGAGAAATAGTAGTTTGCTTTGACATCTTCAGGATTTGCCAAGACCAAGTCACGGCTATATTCGTTGAAGTCTTTGCCAATGGTACCATCATTCAAACGACGAACGATACGGACAATATCAGCTACAACACTTGTTGCAGTTGGTTTTTGACCCGCACCTGGTCCGTAGTACATAGACTCACCAATACCGATAGATTCTACAAAGACAGCGTTCATTACGCCATTCACACTAGCAAGTGGGTGCGCTTTAGGTAGGAAGGTTGGAGTCACTTCTGCAGCAATACCTGAAGAAGTTTCCTCAATAGAACCAACCAATTTCACTACGTAACCAAACTCTTGAGCTACAGCTACGTCTTCTGGTGTGATATTGCGGATTCCCTTGTGGGCTACATCATCAAAGGCAATCTTCATGCCAAAGGCAAATTGGCTCAAAATAACCATCTTGTAGGCTGCATCAATCCCATCTACGTCATTCGTCGGATCGCTTTCTGCAAATCCTAGACGTTGTGCTTCCGCAAGAGCATCATCGTAAGACCAGCCTTCTTCCACCATCTTGGTCACCATGAAGTTGGAAGTTCCGTTGACTACTCCAAGCACGCGCGTAATTTTATCAGAAGCCAAGGAATTTGCTAAAGTACGAAGAATTGGAATCCCACCAGCAACTGCTGCTTCGTAGTAAAGTGCTACCTTGTTAGCTTGAGCGATTTCTAGCAATTCTGCGCCATGGACAGCTAAAAGGTCCTTGTTAGCAGTAACAACGTGTTTTCCAGCTTCCAAGGCACGAGTGATAAAGGTTTTAGCAGGCTCAATACGCCCCATCAATTCCACTACGATAGTAATATCCTGGTCTGATAAAATATCATCCACATTGGTTACAAAGTTAAAGTCATTCCCTGCTGCAAGCAAGCGATTTTTTTCATCTTCATCCTTGACCAATACCTTAGCAACTTTGATATCTGAATGTGCTGATTGATTGATTTTTCCTCCATTTTCCTTTAGGAGGAAAGGCACACCACTTGCAACGGTACCAAATCCTAGTAAAGCAATTTTAACTGTCATCTTTATCTCCTCGAAATTTTCTAATATAGCCATTATAACAGAATTTTGTGAAAATTCCTATTATAGTAAATCACTATTTCAGTATAAAAAGAAAAAACGAATCAGACGATTCGCTCTTCTTAAAATCTGAAAATAGCTTTCCAGAAAGGATTAGCCGATTTTTTGCAGATTGAGCACTGCATCGTGACTCATCAAGACTTGACCATACTCTTGTAAGACTGAGCGACTGATATCACTATCGTCTGCAAACTCGCGCATACGGGCCAACAGCCAAGCTGGATATGGGCTTGGATGATTTTCAATATCCACTAAAATGGTCAAATAATAGCGCTCGTTCATTTTGTAGAGTTCAGAAGTTTCCATTTCAAAAGTCACTGTCTTGGCAAAAACTACCAAGTCAGCCAACTTAGCAAAAGAAAGGATGTAGTAGATGTAAGGTTCTTTCTTACTCTCAGCTTCTTGTTCAGCCTGCTCTTGCTCTTCTTCCTTGGCTTCAACTTGCTCAAGAGATTGAATGGCTTCGATATCATCCTTGGTTTTGTCTGCGATGCTTTTTTCCAGGGTTTTGATAAATTCATCTGGAGACATTTGAGCCAATTCTTCCATATCTGGCAAATCCGATAAGTCTTCAAAATCTAGATTTTGGTCAATCTTTGACTTGGTCACAAAGACATCTACCTTATCAGGTTTTGGAGTCACACGGAAGCTCAACATGCCTGTATCCAGAAAGCTATCAGGCATCTCTAGTTCATCCAAGATAGCATAAAAGAACTCTTCTGTTTTTTCTTGAGGAACGAGAAAGTCAGCAATCTCCATTCCACGATCCATCAAATCCTCTAAAGACATCGTGATTTTTAAAGTTGTATCACTAATTTGTTTCATTTTCATTGCTAGTAACCTCATACTTTCAGTTCTATCTATTATACTAGATTTTTACGATTTTATCAAAAGAAGGCTCCTCTATACGGATAGATTTTCCCTAGGGTCTTTCTATAGGAGACTCCAAAAGAAAATTTCTGCAGACAGATAGAAAAAGCCTTCAAAATCAGCTCTTAGCCGATTTTGAAGACCTTATACATCAGAATACTTATAATTTAAAGGTTGCTACACCAAGGATAGAACGATTTAAGTTTCTGAGAATTTGAAGACTTTGCTCAAATTTCTTATAACGAGTCACTCCGTACTCTTCAACAAGAAGGACTGTATCTCTTTCCAAAAGAGATGATACATCCTGTAAATCTACAAAATGCATTCCTTTTAAAGCTTCTTGACTCTGTTTCAATTTATCTAGGATAGCTTTATTTGAGCTAACGATGGTCAATTCCTGTCCAGTATTTTTGTATGACAAAACATCTGCTAGGTTAGCAATTGTTGTAATCTCTGTTACAAAATCAATTTGATACTGAGAAAAATCACCTACTCTATTGATTGTTGGATTAAAGAGATAAACTAACACATTTCCCATCACAACCAAAATCACACAAACCACTCCAATAACAACTAAACGAAGAATCAGATTTTTCACATTTAAGCCAAGCGCTGTTTCACCATTTGCGTTCAATTCTTTAGAGTTGATGGTTTCCAGTTTTTCAATTTTCACATTTGCATAGGCATGTTTAAATTTCTCAATCAACCCATCAATTTTTTTCTCTAACAAGTCATTGGCATCTTTACTTGATGTCAAAATTTTCACACCAACCCCTGCATCGTCAATCATATAGTAGACGGTCAATTTTTTCCACCAATAGTCATTCGTTGAATTTTTCAAGGTTGTTTCTGTCGTGTCTAATTCACTGGCAATTTTTTTCAACTCACTGGGTTCTACATCATTGAAAAGATAAGCTCCATTCAAATTACCATCAATCAATTTCCCATAAAAATCACTATAACCACCAATTTGATGATTCAAAATCGTTTTGGCCGACTCTTTTGGAGGAGTGATTTTATAGATAAGATAAGTTGAATAACTTGTTGTATCTTTGACAGTGTTTTTATTCCTAACTGCTTTAATTGTAAATGGTACAGCAATGAGAGCAAATAAAGCGATGAGAGCTAAAATATTTGCTTTTCGCTTTTTATAAAGATTTGCAAACAAATCAGCTACTGAATAATGTTCAAACATGATTTTTTTCTCCTTTGTTTAGTAGATACTAGTTTTCCTTTGTAAGCATTTTTGCTACAAATATAATCACAAGAACAATTCCCCAGAATTGCATTGTAAATAAATTGAAGAAACTTTCTGAAAAGCTGCTTCTTGGCATAAAGAATAGATTATTCAAGATGAGTAGGGATAAAGCAAATAGGATTGTCCTTGAGCGATAGGCTACTTGCAGCATGGCTATAAATAATACGCCGAGTAAGAAACTAAGCAGAAAGACTCCAATCATACCATAGTCGGTATACAACTCCATGATATAACTACTTCCGATACCATGCCCTTTCAAGTATTCCTTGTTCAAGACAAGATAGGATAGATTGTGGGCATAACTATTACTATCAATAGCTAGTTCCACACTATTGGTTGTATGTTCAAAGGCTTTTCCTCCGAAAATGGCTCCCAAACTCCCCCTTGCAAAATAATCAAGAACAGGACCAAAAGTAAAATTACGGAAATCTCGGTAAGGGAGGCTACTGTTAAATAGAAAACCTCGAGCCAGAACACCAAAACTAGTCCCTTGTTTATAGATAAAGTCAAGTAAGATATCCCAGAAACCTGTATGAGAAACTTGGACATTATCCCGTACATAATTGAGTACTCCCATCGCTAACATGAGAATAGGAGAACCTACAAAAATCGCTAACTTTTCTTTAAACCCAATCCATTTTCCTTTTTCAGTTTGCTCCCGCATAAAGTAATAAACAAAAGCAAATAAAATACTTAAAATAAAGGGATTTCGTGTCCCAATTGCCAAATGAATAGTATTAGCTGCAATAAAGGAGACAAGCACTGCTGTGGCCTGCAATTTCTTTGGCTTGGTTGCCAGATACATACACATTGCATAGACCGTAAAGGTAGACAAAATGTAGGTAAAATAAGGCAGTTTACTTTCAAAATTTGCATAGTAGGCATAGTAGGAAGTCTGCAAACGATACAAGAGCCGTTCAAATAACCGAATGAAATAGAAAGGATAGGTTAGAAGAAAAACTCCTAGTGATACAAAGCGTAACCGCTTGATATAAACCTCTTTTAGAGAATTTCCTATATTTGCTACTTTTATTTTCTTCCTAGCTATGAAGTAACGAGCCAGAATGCCTCCTGTGGTCAAGCCCAGAATCGAAACCATGACAACTATAAAGGCAAAACGATAGGCTATTGGATGATAGGTATCCAAAGCACCATCCCTAAAATAATCAATGGTCGGTCTTGATACCAGAAATACAAAAATGGTTAAATAGAAAATAAAATGGATTAAGTAATACTTGATATCATTCCAACAAGCAATTAAGCTACTAACCAACAAGAACAATAAAGTAGAAAGTAAGCTAACATTATTATTATTAAACAGATACACAATTCCACTTACTAGCGTCAAGGCATAACTGACTATGGTCAAACTAAATAATAATCGTTTCCCATCAATCACTTGGTCACCCCCGTTCTAATGTAATTTTTTAGATTTTTCAATATTTTTCAGTAATAAGAATCGATATAAGGAAATATTTATGAATAGGGCCAAAGCACTAATTCTTCTCCCCTTACGGAAAATTGGATTCCTAGAAATAGCAAAGGCATGGCCTTTTAAAAAACGATGAATCTGAGAATAGGCTTCAAACTGTTTATACTGATCATCTAGCAACATCTTATCCAGAATAAAGAAGTGGGCATAGGCCAATCTGAAAAAAGCGACCTCTTTCAAGTCAGGATAGTTTTTCACAACTTCATTATAAAACTTTTGGTAGATATCAATATAGGCTAAATCCTTCTCTGCATAGGGTTTGGTCGTAATACTATCCCCTCTATGGAAATAGTAATAATAGGGTTTAGTATTAACCACATACTTCTTGGCCAACTTGATTAAATCAAAATGGTAATAGGCATCTTCGTAAATCAACCCCTTAGGAAAGGATAGGGCAGTTGCAATCTGTCTCTTGATTAGCTTATTGCAAATCGTCCCAGGTATTTTTTCACCTATGAGGTATTCCTTTAGAAATGTTTGAGAATCACAGACAAAATAGTCATCCTGATTGGCTGACTGTGGGCTTTCATCATTAGCATAGACATTCATGACACCACAGCTTGAAACATCCGCATCTTCTTGAACTAATTGCTCATATAAGCTCTGAATCATTTCTGGATGGATATAATCATCTGAGTCAATAAAAATCAGATAATCCCCGTGAGCCTGCTTCATCCCATCATTTCGTGCTTGCGACAATCCTTCGTTCTTTTTATGAAGCACTGACACCCTGTCATCTTGTTCAGCGATTGAATCACACAAGCGACCACTTTCATCTGTTGCACCATCATCAACAAGAATAATTTCCAGATTTTGATAGGTCTGCTTCTGAATGGAAGCTATCGATTTTTCTAGGTACTGCGCCACATTATAGACTGGCACAATCACACTAATTAATGCAGTTTCCATGCTACTCCTCTAATAGTTTTTCTACTTGTTCGATTTGTTTTGTAATTGTAAATTGTTGAATGAATTGGCTAGCCTCATCGACATCAAAGTTTGAGGCAGAAGTCATGTAATTAGTAATCGCCTGAGCTGCCTCTTGATTGCTCTCAATGATTTGTCCAAATCGTCCTTCTTGGGATAATTCCTCAGCCCCTCCAACGTTCGTAGAGATAAAAGGGAGTCCCAGACTCAAGGCCTCCACATACACTCCAGGAAAACCTTCTTGTTTAGACATAGACAAAAGAACTTTCGTCTGAGATAGATACTGATAAGGATTTTTTTGATAACCAAGGAAATGTACATAGTCCTCAATCCCATACTCTTTGACTCGTTTTTTCAGTTCCTCTTCCATATCACCAGCCCCGATAAAATAGAGATGATAGTTTTTTCCCTCTTGGTGTAATAATCGTATCACTTCCACTACACGGTCAGAACCCTTATTTTCCTCAATCCGTCCGATAGTACAGATACTTTGAGGAGCAATCTCGATATCGATCTTCTCTTGAGATTTTTCTAGAATAGTCTGAAAATCATATCCATTGTAGATTGTCTGTAATTTAGAAGTATAATCTGGATAAACTTCCTTGATAGAATTGCTGGTCTTTTTTGAAATCCCTACAATTGTATTCGCAGCATCCAACTGGCTTCTATGTGATTCTCTTTTAGAGCTATCCTTAAGAAGTTCTTCAATACTTCCATGAATCCAAGATATCTTCTTGACTTCTCTTCTTTTAGAGAACAACAGTGGTGGATTCATAATGGTAAAAGAAACTTCAACATCATAATCATCTTTTACAAGCAAACGACGAGCCAGTCTTGGAAAATAAATTCTCATTCTCCACAAAAAAGCTCGTAACCATCTGGTTTGGCGATAATCTTGAAGGGATTTTAAAATGCGTACATGCTTTGGAACAGATTCATATCCCTTGTCAAAGTGCTCCATTTCAAGAATATCAATATCATACTTTTCTGGATCCAGATTTGAAACAATGGTTGATAGAATCTTCTCTGCACCACCTCCAAGAGAAAAAGACCACATAAAAAATAAGATTTTTTTCTTAGCCACCATATTCTCCCTTGTATTCTGTATAAGACTTATCCATATCAGCGATGACAGCATCATGATGCGGTACCTGCTTGTCTGCTGGTGGAGGCGTCATATAATCCCCAAAAGCAGTTCTGAGATAGACATCATAGCCGATTGGAATAGGCATCTCTGTTCCTTCAAATGGCAAGAAAAGATTGTCTTCAAAAGATGTGATTGGGTACTTGTTTCTCATGTAGCCAGGACCTGAGCATAATTCTGTAATGCCATCACAATCAGCCAAATCATACTTAGTCATTTCTTTCTCAGCTTTTTTCCAGATGCGATAACAGAGAGATTTTGGAGTCAAACCCAGTAAAATGCGACTTCCCCATTTCATGAGAGCACCATGCTTTTCTGGAATAGTTTGCGCACAAAAGAGTGAATAAATCAAGGCCCAACGAACCTGTTTTTTCCGCTCAGCTGGATTTTTCGGATAATAATCCAAAGGCAAAACATCCAAGGCCAGACCATGTGGCAAATCCAAATCCTGCTGATAAGGCTTGATACAGGTGGTTTCCTTGTCACGAATGGTAATAAAAAGATTACGATCAACAAAATCCTTGTGACTCTTTGACAAGAAATAACGTTCATCTGCATAACGAGGCCATAATTCTGCTAATTTCTCATAATCTTTACGAGGCATAAAAAAGTCTAGGTCGTCGTCCCAAGGAATAAATCCCTTGTTTCGAAGGGCACCAATAGCGCCTCCGCCACAGAGATAACAGAGCAAATCATGTTCTTTACAAAAGGCCACAAAATATTCAGCCATCTCCAGACTACGAGCCTGAATTGCTTTTAAATCAGTCATATTGTTCATTATTCTTTCTATCGTATCGTTTCATTATACCACAAACAAGGGGTGAAAATCTATTGCAGACTGTAAAAAATCAAAGCCTGACTGCTATCCAAATAGCTATCAAACTTTGATTTTTCTGTCTTATACTCTTCGAAAATCTCTTCAAACCACGTCAGCTTCACCTTGCCGTAGGTATAGGTAACTGACTTCGTCAGTCTTATCTACAACCTCAAAACTGTGTTTTTAGCAGCCTGCGGCTAGCTTCCTAGTTTGCACTTTGATTTTCATTGAGTATTATCTTATCTCAAGCCCATTTGAGCGAGCTTGGTTTGATATTTGTTTTGATCAACCAGCAAGCCCAAGCCTCCATAAACATCATAGGCATCTACCCAGTCACCCAGTTCTGGAATCGTCAATTTTTCAATACCATTTTTTGCTCCATCCAAAACAGATAAACCGTTTGTTAGGAGGAAAGTATAGGGTACGTTGGTTGAGGTCATAGCAAAAACCTTTCCAAGAGCTTCAGAACCAGTGAAAAGTTTAGTGGGATCTTTAATTTGCTCTAAAATTGCTGTTAAAACTTGTTGCTGTCTTTTTGTACGGCCGTAATCCGCCTCATCATCATCACGGAAACGAGCATAATTGAGCAGGGTCGAGCCATTCATCTGCTGTTTTCCGACTTTAATGGTTTGGGTTGGAGACTCAGTCTCGGTAGCGTATAAATCATCTCCGACTGTAGCTTCTGTTAGGGGACGCCCATTCAATGTTGAAAATTGAGCATCAATCGTCACCCCATCAGGGAAAAGCGTGTCAATCGCTGTGGCAAAGGCCTGGAAATCAACCAAGGCGTAGTACTTAATGTCCAAGTCAAAATTATCTTTCAAGACTTGGCGAACCATTTCTGCCCCTTTTTGCCCTTCTTGTTCTCCTAACTCGTAGGCTACGTTTAACTTGTTATCTGTCTGTTTTCTACCGTTAATCACTTGACTATAACCATCTATATAGACCAAATTATCACGCATGAAACTGACTAGCTTCATTTTCTTATCTGAGCCCCCGACATTTAATACCATAATAGAGTCAGTTCGTGTCTCAACACTGTTCTGGCCGATTCGACCATCAGTACCCATGATTAAAATATTAACTCCATCTCTAGTGTCCTGACCATTAAAGACTTCTACTTGAGCTGCCCGGGCATCAGCAGTTTTCTTTGCGCTAGCATCTTGGTAACCACGCAAAAACATGAATACCATGGCCAAAGCCACACAGACCAAAAGTGAAAAAATCACCATAAAAATTCGTTTAAGACGGAGCTTCCGTCTTTTCTTTTTTGGAGGGAAAGAGAGTGCTTGTGATTTGGATTGTGAGCGACTCCGGTTCGCATAACTTGGTAAGTCAACCTGCTCTTCTCTTTCTTGTTCCAAGCTAGAGCTACTATTTCCCCTAGCAAGAGTTAGCTTTTCTTGCAAATAGACAAACTCATTTTTTTCTCTCTCATTGAGATAGTGAATATTTTTTAGCAAATAATCATAACGCAACTGCTCATGATGACTTAAGGGATTTTCTTTACTCATCTTCTCTCCTTTCCATGGTCTGATATTGGATAAATAGGATAGGCACCCAGAATTTTATACTGGATTCCAATCGCTTCTAATTCTTTTTGGGCAAAGTGGACCAAGTCCTTATCGGTATAATCCACATCGATAATGAAAAAGTATTCACCCAGTGCTGTCTTGAGTGGACGACTTTCAATTTTTGTCAAGTCAATTCCTCGCCAAGCAAAGGTCGACAGGGCCTTATAAAGTGCACCTGGAAGGTTGTCAGGTAATGTCAAGGCCAAACTCATCTTTTCAGTTTGTGCTTGCAAGGGAATACTAGGCTTTTCAGCTCCTAGAAGCCAGAAACGTGTGAAATTGGCTTCCATTTCCTGAATATCCTCGGCAATCAGTTCCAATCCATATTCTTCAGCAGAACTTCTAGGTGCAATTGCTGCAAAGGGCTGATCTGGATGTTCGGAAATAAAACGGGCCGCATAAGCTGTACTAGCTGTTACCTCGATTTGAGCCTCTGGATATTGTTCATCGATGAATTTCTTTCCTTGAGCCAAGGCCTGTGGATGTGAAAAAATCTTTTCAATCTTAGTATGGCCTGGAACCACCATCAACTGCTGATGAATAGGCTGAACGATTTCTGCTACTGCTTGGATGTGAGCCTGATGAAAAAGATAGTCCAAGGTTTCATGAACACTACCCTCAATAGAGTTTTCAACTGGCACCACAGAATAGTCCACTAATCCTTGCTCATAAGCCTTGATGACATCTGTAATGTTGTCAAAAGCCTGCAATTCCTCATGAGGAAAAGCTGTCTGCACAACGTGGTGTGAAAATGATCCCTTGGGACCTAGATAAGCAATTTTCATCTTAGTTCCTCTATAATTTCCTCTGGGCTTAGCTTGGTCACATCCAAAACCCGACTAGCCACTTCCTCATACCAAGCCTGTCTTTCTTGAAAAATAGCTACTAGTTCTTCCTTGCTATTATTTAGAAAAAGCGGTCGCTGATTGTCCTTATCAGCTGCGATACGTAGGTAGAGGGTTTCAAAATCTGCTTTCAGGTAGATGTTATCTGTATTAGTCTTGAGTAAGTCACGATTTCTCTGAGAAATAACCACTCCTCCTCCAGTTGACACGACTTGGTCTGTTTGTAGTAAATCAGCTAGGACTTCTGATTCTACATGACGAAAGGCTGCTTCTCCCTTTTCAGCGAAAAAATTCGCAATGGACATACCTAGGCGCTTCTCAATCAGAGCATCCATATCAAGGTAATTAGTGTCCAAGCCTCTTGCAATAGTCGATTTTCCAGCCCCCATAAACCCTAATAACACCTTAGCCATGAATCAAGCTCTCCAAATCATCAAAGAAACTAGGATAGCTGGTATTGATGGCTTCTGCACGGTCAAGCTCCACCTCTCCATCTGCAACCAAGAGGGCTGCGATAGCTGTCATCATGCCGATACGGTGGTCACCAAACGTATTGACTCTAGCACCGTGAAGAGCTGATTTTCCTTTGATAATCATCCCATCTGCCGTAGGAGTAATATCTGCTCCCATACTATTTAAGGCGTCTGCCACAACCTGAATACGGTCTGTTTCCTTGACCTTGAGCTCCTCAGCATCCTTGATAACTGTTACACCTTGGGCTTGGGTCGCAAGTAGGGCAATAATAGGCAATTCATCAATCAAACGTGGAATCAAAGCGCCACAAATCTCTGTTCCTTTCAAGTCAGAAGACTCAACAATCAAGGTTGCAGATTTAGCGACTGGATCGATTTCAGTTATTTCCAATTTTCCACCCATGGCACGAATGACATCAATAATACCGGTGCGAGTTTCGTTGATCCCCACATTCTGCAGCACTAGACGAGAATTTGGAACAATCAAACCTGCGACTAACCAAAAGGCTGCACTGGAAATATCTCCTGGTACGACCACCTTCTGTCCTGTCAATTTTTGTGGCCCTTGGACTATGATTTTCTTACCGTCCACACTTAAATGACCACCAAATTGTTTCAACATATCTTCAGTATGATTACGAGTGCACTCTTTTTCGATAATAACTGACTCCCCCTTAGCTTGTAAGGCTGCAAACATCAAGGCTGACTTGACTTGGGCAGAGGCAATTGGCAACTCATAATGAATAGGTCTTAGGTTTTTCGTCCCTTTTAAGCGAAGGGGAGGCAAGTCTCGTTCAGTTTGCCCTGAAATGCTGACGCCCATTTTTTTCAGTGGAAGGGTCACACGGTCCATAGGACGTTTGGAAAGACTATCATCTCCAAACATCTCTACTTCGAAATCTGCACCAGCAAGGACACCTGAAATCAGGCGAATCGAGGTGCCAGAATTTCCCATATTAAGGGCATTTTGCGGCGCTTTTAAGCCAGCCATGCCTACACCTTGAATGGTAATAACCCCATCTTTATCCTCAATTTCAACACCAAGGTCACGAAAAACCTGCATGGTCGAAAGAACGTCTTCGCCTCGCAGAATATCATAAACCTTGGTCTCACCCTCAGCCAAACTTCCAAAGATAATGGAACGGTGGCTGATAGACTTGTCACCTGGGACGCGGATACTACCATGTAAATGGCGAATGTTTGTTTTTAGTTTCATACTGGACCTCATACTTGCAATACTTTTACCTATTTTATCATAAAAAGCCAGAAATTCCTTAAAAATTCCTGACTTTAGGATCGTTCTTTTCTTATTTCAGCAATTCTGAAACTGGTTCAAAAACAATTTTTTCAATGTCAGAAAGGTAAATGGCCAATTGTTGTTGCTTGGTAAAGAATTCTGACAAGAGGCTATTTCCTTGAATCTGTTTACCAAAGCCTTCCATCTTAGCTTGGAAGGACGCATCTGGCATTTGACCTGTCTGTGCTAGTTTTTGAATTTCCTCTTGAAAGGCAAGATATTCTGTAAAGATTTTGCTTGCCTCAGCATCTGCTGCAATCGCATCTTTAGCTGCTTTAACAGCCTTGTATTCTGGTAATCCGCGTAGACCGCGACTGAGTTCGTTTGCACTATCGTAAATATTTGACATGTTCTTCTCCTTATTTGATGACGACTGTATAGTCGGTATTTTCTGTTATGAGATGCTCAGCTCTTTCCAAGTCTTGAGCATTTTTAAATGAAATTTGTAGGATTCCGTGAATATCCTCACGATTTTCCTCGTTGATGTGGATGTTAACCAAGGAAGTTCCACGTAGCAGTTCCAAAATCCGCAGGATGACATCTTCTTCATCAGGAACGTCAACATAGAGGTCGTAAGAGCTATCCACACCACCACGCTTATGGATTTCCATGGTCTGGCGTTGTTCACGCGCTTGGTTAAAAAAGTTCCAAATTTGCTCTTCATCTCCCTTACTAATGGCCTGACCAATCGCTTCCAAACGTTCCTTGAAATCCTCAATTCTATCCAGAATGATCTCGCTATTGGACAAGAGAATGGAGGTCCACATTCCTGGCTCGCTTTCCGCAATTCGGGTCATATCTCGAAAACCACCTGCCGCAAAGCGCCTTGCCATCTCATGCTCTTGAGCATAGACCGCAGTCTGCTCCATGAGACTAGAAGCCAAAATATGAGGAAAATGGCTAATCTGAGAAGTGACACGATCATGCTCCTTGGCATCAATCTCGATAAAACGAGCATGAAGACCTGAAAGTAGATCCTTCATTTCCTTAAGCGTGTCCTGACTTGTCAGGCTTGAAGGTGTAAAGATATAATAGGCATTTTCAAAAAGATTGACATCTGCCGAAGCAGCCCCTGTCTTGTGACTACCAGCCATGGGATGGGCCCCGACAAAGCGAACAGACTTGCCAGCCAAATACTGCTCCGCCGCATCCACAATGGTTGACTTGGTCGAACCAGCATCTGAAATAATAACGCCTTCTCGCAAATCCAAATTGGCCAACTCCTTAATGAAAGCAATAGTTTGTTTGATTGGCAAGCTGAGGATAATGACATCTGCCAAAGGAGCAAAACTAGCAAAATCATCCGTTGCACGGTCAATCATGCCTTCTTTCAAGGCGATATCTCTCGAAGCTTGACTACGATTATAACCTAAAATTTCATAATCTGGATGATCGCGTTTGATACCAAGTGCCATAGAGGCTCCAATCAACCCAAGACCTGCGATATAGATTGTTTTTGCCATAGGAACTCCTTAATAGTTCTTTGTATAGTCTCGGTGTTTGGCTACCGCTTCTTTTAGTTCCTCAAGATTATCTGATGAGAATTTTTCGAGGATTTCTTGCGCCAGAACCGTTGCTACAACTGCTTCCATGACCATTCCTGCAGCTGGAAGAGCAGTCGGATCACTTCTCTCCACGGTTGCCTTGTAAGGTTCGTGGGTTTCGATATCCACACTCATAAGAGGTTTATAAAGAGTAGGAATGGGTTTCATAACCCCACGAACAACGATGGGTTGCCCATTAGTCATACCACCTTCAAAACCACCTAGATTATTGGTACAGCGAGTATAACCGTCTTCTTTAGACCAGAGAATTTCATCCATAACTTGGCTGCCTTTACGATAACCAGCCTCAAAGCCAAGACCAAATTCCACCCCTTTAAAGGCATTGATAGAGACAACAGCTTGAGCCAATCTTGCATCCAATTTTCTATCCCATTGGACATAGGAACCAAGACCAACTGGAACGCCTCCGACGACTGTCTCCACAACCCCACCGATGGTATCACCATCACGTTTGATTTGGTCAATATAGTCCTTGATTTCCTGTTCTCGTTCTTGGTTGACAATAGAAACTTCAGACTGGGCAGCTCTTTGCTTAATTTCAGCGACTGTCAGATTTTCAGGAACATCGATTTCCTTGCCACCAAAGACCACGACATGGTTGGCAATCTCCATATCCAGCTCAGCCAAGAGACGTTTGGCTACTGCACCAACTGCCACCCGCATGGTGGTTTCACGAGCTGATGAACGCTCCAAAGAATTTCGCAAATCATCAAAACGGTACTTAATCCCCCCAACCAAATCGGCATGACCTGGGCGAGGATGAGTAATTTTCCGCTTGCTTTTAAGGCGGTCTTCAATGTCCTCCGCAGACATGATGTCCAGCCATTTCTGGTGGTCCTTATTGATGACATCCATAGTAATAGGCGCCCCTGTCGTCTTCCCGTGGCGAACGCCCGAAGTAAAGACAACCTGGTCACTCTCAATCTTCATACGACCACCACGACCGTAGCCACCCTGACGGCGTCTAAGGTCCTCATTGATATCCTCAGCTGTCAATGGAAGTCCAGCTGGAATTCCCTCAATAATAGCTGTTAGACGGGGGCCGTGTGATTCTCCTGCAGTTAAATATCTCATACACTCTCCTTATTTTACCAAGTAGTCTTTCATCTCTTCCAGAGAAACTGGATGAATGGTCGCTGAACCAAGCTCTGGCACCAAGACCAATTTCAAGGTGTTACCACGCGCTTTCTTGTCATGAGTAAGAGCCTGATAAAGCTTGTCAACTTCCCAATTTTCATAGTCAACAGGCAAGCCGAATTTCTGACACATCTCTGTGATAGATTGGGTAATGCCAGCTGGCATGAGGCCTTTTTCCTCAGCAACCTTGGAAATCTGTACCATTCCCATGGCAACAGCCTCTCCATGCATGACCTTGCCATAACCGGCAGTCGCTTCGATGGCATGGCCAATAGTGTGGCCAAAATTGAGGTAAAGACGAATACCATTGTCCAACTCATCTTCAACCACCATCTTGCGCTTCACCTGACAAGAATGTTCAATCAAGGTCTCTGCATGTTCCAAAATGCTCTCAACAGAACCATTCAGTTCCGTCAAGAGAGCCCACAGTTCTGGATCCTCAATCAAGCCATACTTGATAACTTCACCCATCCCTTCAATCAACTCTCTTTTTCCGAGGGTTTCAAGAACAAGTGGATCAATCAGAACCCCATCTGGTTGGGCAAAGGTCCCCACCATATTTTTAGCAAATGGTGTGTTAACGCCTGTCTTTCCACCGATAGAAGAATCAACCTGAGCTGTCAAACTAGTCGGAATCTGAACAAAGTGAATACCCCGCATATAGGTAGAGGCTACAAATCCAGCCAGGTCCCCAACAACGCCACCACCAAGAGCAACGATTCCATCGCTACGAGTCAGACCTTGCTTGACTAGAAATTCATAGACTTTCTGAACAGTAGTTAAATTCTTTCTTTCTTCACCTTCTAAGAAATCAAAAACAGCTACCTGAAAACCAGCATCTTCTAGGCTGAGCTTGACCTTCTCTGCATAGAGAGAGGCTACATGGTTATCTGTCACAATGACTACCTTTTGCGGTTGCCAGAGTTCTCGCAACCACTGACCAGCCTGGGCCATACAACCTTTTTCAATCTGAATATCATAAGGATGATGAGGAATATCGATTCTGATTTTCATAGGAGAGTCTCCCTTTCTTTATTGGTATTTTTCTGTTAAAGACTGCCAAATCTCTTCTGTCGGCATTTCCTTGCCTGTCCACAGTTGAAAAGCTTCTGCAGCTTGATAGAGTAACATTCCCAGACCATTGACTGCTGGATTGCCCTGACTTCTAGCCCATTTCAAAAACGGTGTTTCAAAGGGTTGGTATATGATATCTGCAACTAAGAGAGTTTCTGGTAAGACTATGTTTTCAGGAACAGGAGAGGATTGGCCATCCATGCCCACACTGGTGGCATTAACTAGCAAATCCGACTCGGCAATCCTTGCTTGCAGTTCAGAAACATATTCTAAAGCACACAAATCCACTTTAAAACCTGTCTGCTCCTGTAACTTGTCTAGGTAAGGTCTTGTTTTTTCCATAGAAACGGAACGAACAAAGACCGAAATCTGACTGACGCCATCCAAAATAGCCTGTGCCAAGATTGATTTAGCCGCACCACCTGCACCCAGCAGGGTCATCTTTTTACCTGAAATTGTAAAAGAAGGCAAGCACTTAAAAAATCCCTTGCCATCTGTATTATATCCAATTAAATTGCCATTCTCATTGACAACCGTATTAACCGCACCAATCAAGCGCGCTTCATCGCTCAGCTTATCCAAATAAGGAATCACCTGCTCCTTATAGGGCATGGACAGATTGATGCCAAACATCTGGTAGCGACGAATATTGGCCACTGTTTCTACCAAGTCACTCGCTTCAATCTCCCAAGCCACATAAGCACCGTTGGTAGCTGTCGCCTCAAAGGCTCTATTGTGGATGAAGGGAGAAATAGAATGCTTAATAGGATTGGCAACAACTGCAGCTAAACGTGTATAGCCATCAAGCTTCATCCAAAATCTCCCTGATTTTTTTCATGCTAGCTAGAGAAATCTGCCCAGGGGCACTAACCTCATCCAGACTGGCAAAAGACCAACTCGAACCAGTCACATCCGCAGTGATACGAGAGACCTTGCCCACCTTACCCATAGAAATGGTCACATATTCCTGTTCAGGATTGAGGGTTTTAAAGCCTCGTGTATAGTTCATCAAGTCTAAGACATCCTGCTCCGTGTGAGCCATCACCGCAACCTTAACAAGTTTTGGATTTAGGATCGTCAACTCTGACAAGATTTCCATCATGTTCTCAGGTGTTTCTTGGAAATTATGGTAACTCAAAACAAGATTTGGGAAGTCCAGCATTTCCTCAAAAACATCCTTGTAGCTATAGTACTCAAAATCAATATAGTCTGGTTGATAGAATTGCGCAACTTCCTTGATTAGATGGATATACTCTTCTGGAGAAAGGTCGATTTCTCCACCTTCGGAGCGAGTTCGTAGCGTGAAAACCAACTCACGGCCTGCGAATTTTTCAAAAATGGCTGGAGCTACCTGCAAAATCGCTTCTTTAGGCAGATAGTCGGCACGCCATTCAATGATGTCGGCATCCAGGTACCTCGTGGCATCCAGAGCCTGAGCCTCCTCTAAACTTCTTGGCATTACTGAAACGATTAATTTCATTTACTAACCTTCATACTAATCACCTTGAGGTAATTACTACTTTCATCTTTTTTATTATAGGCAAAATCTGCTGGAAGACCATATTTGTTTAAAATCTGGTAACTTCTTCCTGCAAAGCCTTTATCAATTTGTTCTGTAAATTTCTGACGGGAAACATTGGCAGCATTAGTACTGGCAATGATAATCCCTCCCGGATTTAAAATCTCAAGACTCTGGGAAATCAACTTGTGATAATCCTTGGCCACAGAGAAAGTTTGTTTTTTATTCCGAGCAAAGCTAGGCGGATCTAGGACAATCACATCGTAGGTCAAGTCTTTGCGTTTGGCATATTTGAAATACTCAAAGACATCCATGACTATAAAACGATGCTCGTCTGTGCTGAGCCCATTTGCCTGAAAATGCGCTTGAGACAATTCTCGTGAACGTTTGGCTAGATCAACAGAAGTTGTCTGGCTAGCTCCTCCCATGGCCGCAGCTACTGAAAAAGCCGCTGTGTAGGAAAACATATTGAGCAAGGATTTACCCATAGCCAAGCCGTCAACTAAACTACCGCGAACCTCATGCTGGTCTAGGAAAATTCCTGTCATCAAGCCATCATTCATAAAGACTTGATACAGGACACCATTTTCTAAAACAGTGAAAAAGTCAGGTGCTTCTTGACCATAAACATGGGCAGATTCATAGTCCAAACCCTTAAAGCGGATTTTCTCATAAGCCCCTAAAACCTCAGGGAAAACCTGTCTAAAGGCTTCTGATATAGTCTGACGAATCTGATAAACATAAGAGTTATACCAAGAAAAGACGGCGTAGTCGCCATAAAGGTCCACTGTCAGACCCCCAAAGCCATCTCCCTCTTGATTAAAGAGACGAAAGGCAGTTGTCAAATCATCTTGATAGTAGGCGTTTCTCTTTTCTTTGGCTTTTCTAAACAACGTTTCAAAGAAAGCTTGATTGAAGGCCACCTTGTCTTTGCTGACAAACCAGCCCAAGCCCTTGTTTTGCTGAGAAAGGTAGGCAGTCCCAAGAAAGTTTCCTTCCTGACCCTGCACCTCTACTTCCTGATCCTTAAGATTGACATTCTCAAGATCACTGGCTTCTAGTAAAACTAGCCCCTTAGCAAGCTTCTTTTCAACCCTTTTGCTGACTCTTATTCTATTCATAACTACCATTATATCAAACTTTTAGACAATTCTCAAAAAAGAAACTACCCTTGCTTTTTTACTCTTCTTTTAAAAAATGGTATACTAGACTTCCTGCAAAACTAGGAAGTAAATGTGTAAGAATCACAATAAAAAATGCTCTTCCGTCTTGGAGGAGCATTTCTTTTTATCAACGAAAATCAAATAGCAAACTATGAAACTAGCCTCAGGTTAACTGTGAGATTATAGGTAGAGAGGTTGAATCAGCAATATGTGTCTGTCAAATTTAGTGACAAAGGTAGTAGAAGAAAGATGAAGAAATAAATCTGCTTCAATAGGTATCTGGAAAATTTGATTTTATAGAGAAGCCTTTTGTTACAAACTCAATATACTATCAATAAATAATATTATAGAAGCAACAATAATTATAATTTCACCTATCTGCATCATTCTATTTCGAACTCTAAATATATGTTCTATCAAAAATACTTGAAAAAGACACATTATAGGAATTAACGTTTTTGAAATTGAAAAATATCCAAATAAATAAACTATAAACAACAAAAATAGAACTATGTTATATTTCTTATTCAAAACATTCCTCCCTATATATTTTTGATTACCAATCTTAATCCCAAATCATTCATACCTCTCTCAACTAGATGTAACTTACAAAACCCCTGACC
>ERZ1023203.31-NODE-31-length-55968-cov-583.024198_pt1 | contig 55968 bp, 68 predicted proteins | sample MGYA00380444_ERZ1023203 | MGnify/ENA primary metagenome ERZ1023203 (study PRJEB33173, sample SAMEA4830386) | metagenome | study: EMG produced TPA metagenomics assembly of the PRJEB25223 data set... | reverse complement strand
TACGCACAGCGGTCATGAAAGATGGTCAAATCCATGTACAAGCTGGTGCGGGCGTAGTGGCAGATTCAGACCCTTTGGCTGAATGGGACGAAACCAACAAAAAAGCTTTAGCTCTTATCAAGGCGGTAGAGCTGGCGTGTAGAGGGCTTGAGATTTAGTATTTAATGATTTTGTAATTTTTGACAAATGCTCAAATTTATCTGAACAAAATCATCCCATGTGATTTGTTCAGATAAATGTTTTTTATAATAATTCTCTACCTGGCAAATCAACGGCCTGTCATCATAAATAGTGCATAATTTGGTCGTCTCATTAAAATGCAGACAAGTGCCATCACCGCGATCTAAATAAGCTGTTTGATCGCTTAAATGTACATTACGGCAGCATTGTCCGCAAGCAGTGCATGGAAATGGCAATAGACTCATTTTTTTGTTTTGGTTTTTAGCCAAGCTATAGTACTTGATTTATCGCCCATCTCGAAAGGAAGTTTGATATTTCTTCGAGTTGTTTCTTGCTTTAATATGATATTTTTTTCATATTCGTTCGAGCTTGCTTTTAGGGCACTCGCCAACGCGTGTAATTCTGCTGTGTTTAAATTAAATTCAATGCGAGCAAGTTCAGTAACATATCTATCAAGTTCGGCATTGATTTCCTTGATATGCTCAAGAAAATTATCATATTTGCTCTTTAGGCTATCTAGGTATTTCCAAACTTTTTTCATGATTGAGCTATGGTCAATAAAATAAGTCGTACCAAGCACAAGAAGTCCAGTCGCAAATGCACTGAGGAATGATGCAATAAGATCACCATAAGGCACCGCTGAGAGCAGTGTGATCAAATGCTGATAAAGCATTACGCCTAAAATGGTTGAAACAGTTGCCATCAAAATACGAATCACTTCGCGTGTCAGCTCACCCCAAGAAAGCTTGTTTGGGTTAAAAGTAATTAGCTTTACAACTTGCACAATATCTGTCCAAGATTCACGAAGCAACTTTCCTAGCTGCTTTGAGGTTGTGGCAAATATGTTGATAATTGTTGTAGAAAGACTGCTAAAAATTCCACTCAGCATATTGTCTTTAAATTTAGAGATAAACTCTTTGAATCTTTTTTTGACGCGTTCAATGACATTAAGAAATGCTTTTTTAGTTTCTTCCCAAAATTCGCTAAACTTAAAATTTTTTTTACAGCGATCAACGATCCTGGGAAGAAATTCCGTAAATTCAAACCAAATTTCAGCCAAAACCATGCCAATCATTTGTCGCTCAGTCATGCGTATGCCTTGACTTAGCGCATCTTCAGCAGTGTTTCTAAGGAATTTACTGCTACCATAATACGCTTGATTGATCTGATCGTTAATATCATTTCGGGCTTCAAAGTCTTTTTTACGCATCGCCTTTTGGTCGATGCTAGAAAGTGTACCAACTTCTTTTTGATAGTGCTGTAGTTTTCGTTTTAGCTCTAGCACCTCTTTGTTAGAAGCATTTTTTGGTAGATTTGCTAATTGTGTTTTGGTTTGGCAGATTTTTTTATTTAAATTTTCCACACTGTTTGGTAAAGAATCATCTAAAAATACATTGACTGGATTTTTATTTTTTCTAAGATTGATTTTGTCTAATGTGGATTGTAAATTTTTCGAACGGTTGGCAAGTTTAACCCCGTCTGATTCGGCAAGCAATCGACCTGGGTCATCATGAATCTCTTTGGCAGAAATGATATGATCCACATGATGTTTTTCTTGTGGTAACATGATTTTTGGCGATACACATCAAACAGCTTACCTGATTTTTTTAAGGCTTTATCTTGTCTGCCTTTTTCAATAAAACCTTGATCACGATGATAAGCGTAAGAATCATAGTCATCACGATTTTCATAAGCCAGTCTCTCCGTTTGAGTTGCCCAGACTCCTTGTCTGACATTGTGAATGGTATCAACATTACCACCCACTTTATCTTTAAACAAAACCAAATCCAGGCCAAAGGTCGTAACTAGGCTATGTGTTATGGTCTGATTTAATTCAGAAAGCCAATCAAATTGCTGAGCTTGCATATCGCCATCCTAAACAAGAGTAAAAGAAAGCAAACCACACTTATCAAGTAAGCATGGTTTGTAAACTATGATAATAAAGAATTACGCATATTGTGCCGATGCTTCTTCGGCACTGGCAAGTATTTCACTCATTTCATCTTCATTAAGCATATTCATACCATCAACTTGTTCGAAAATTAAATTGCTAGATTCGAGCGATGAGTATGGATATATGGTGTCTGTATAATGGGTGATGTGTTCAAGAACCAGCTCCTGTATAAGTTCAATATCCTTTTGAGTGATTGCCTCCAACTCCTCATACTCATACTCAAATACCTTTTCAATAGTACTTTCAAGATTGTCTTTAAACGTATCGATTGCGTCCTCTTTGTGCTCTTCAATCCCTTTTTGAGCCATTGGTATAACTAGATGTTTGATATTGTCACGAATTTCAGCAACTAACACCATAATATCATCCCTGTCCATATCTTCAAGGTCGTCATCCAGTTCGTCAATAGCATCCTCAAACTCTTCTTCATTTACTGCCGTAATGGCTTCAAAAAATGTGTAATTGCTTGCATAGTCTAAGGATTCATCTTGTCTTAGCTTTTTTTGCTTATCAATAGCAGTATAGATGTCGTCATCCAAACTAACGCTATTACCCAACGAATACTTTTTAGAATCCTCAAGATCATCCTCAAGCTCAGATTTTGCTTCATCCAATAAGTCAACCAGAGCATCCATTGCTGATTCCAGTTCGCAATAATCCGGATGATCATCGGTGATGTCCAAAGCATCCAAAAGTGCTTCGCTAGTCAAATGAGTGAGTTTGGGGAAGGCTCTACTTTTTCTGGATTTCGCAAGATTGTATATATTGACATATGCTGAATTTTCTTTAATCTTAAAAATAGGCGTTGTCATGATATTGGTCAAAATGGCGGCTAATGCGTAACCATTTTGAATTGAGACTATCAAATGCTCTTTTTCCTTAAGAATATCAACTTTGTTAGAGGCGATTAATTCTGACACATGCTCTAAATCATCATAATAATGCTGAAACTGCTCATAAATATCTCTAACACCTGAGATTATTTCATCAATATACCAATACATCTTATCTAGGTATTCAACAGCAGTTTCCGCCTTTTCCTCAAAGAGAGTAACTTCTTTTAAGCCCTCTTGAGCTTTATTTAACGCATCTTCAGTCTCACTAGAGTATGCCCAACCCATAAATGCTAAAGCAGGTGCGGCAACCACCCCGCCTAATACAGCCATTCCCCCTGCAATACCAAAGCCACCGGCTGCCAACGAGCCTCCACCAAGTGCTGCTAAAGTGGCGTTCGAGGCAGCAGCACCCGACAAGCCTGCAATTGCAGTACCAGTTGATGCCGTTCCAAATGCCATAACTCCTGAGTATGCAGCGAAACTAGCTAATGCACCGGAAGCTGCACCACCAGCTATATTTGTAGCTGCTGAATTAAAATTAACTGTCAATGCTTTAATTTGATTGAGTTTATATTCAGGTAAATTGAGAGTTAAATGCTTGTCTTTATTAATATCAAGCCTATCCAGCAACTCATCAACGATAATCTCGAATTTTTCAAAATCTCTAGCAATCTCTATATACTGTTCCCCAAGGGATTCGAGGTGGTTATAAGTATATTCTTGTTCAGACTCCAGTCGTTGTTTGCTTTTCTTATAACGTGTCTTAGCTTCTTCCAGTATTTTTTCAGCTTTTTCTTTATTGTCTATGCCGTCAACAGCAAGTGCTACCCCAGCAAGACCCAACAAGACTGCACCGCCAAGTATAAATGGTAAAGGCATCTTTGTTTCCTTATTTTAAAAGCTCTTGAACTTCATGTGTGAGCAAAAATTGTTTTTCGACCCATGCTTCAAGCGCTTGTAATTTATCATTAGTAACACCTAGCGCTTGAGAAACTTTGAAAATAATATCTTTTTCACTTGAATGATACTCGTTATTAGCATGTGCGATCCCAAGCAGCTCGAGCAATAGTGAGTATTTGGCAATTGGAGTATCAAAAATACTAGCCAAATCAGCCTGACTGGTGGATTTTACAGTAACATTTGGGTTGCACTGTTGGCGTAAGACATTAATCATTTGAGTTTCAAGATGGCTGATTTCACCATCTGCTTGAGCAGTCTGACGTGCCAAATCCAATAGCACGCCTTGCTGATCCAAGTTAAGATTGTGTAAAAACATAAATACTCCTTAATAGTCATTAATTAAGATAAGATTTTAGCTGAGAAACAAAATCATCCCGCCATTCAGCAGGCTCGATGATGGTTAAATGTGGTATCCATGAGCGAATCATCGGAAAAATCTGCTGCTTTTGATAGACACTGCATTGGATTAATAGCCCGCCATCCTCCAAACTCTTGATGATTTTTTGATTAGGCAAGATTTGTTTTTGTAAAAAATATCCCCGTGCATATTCATCTGTTTTGATGAGTACATTGGTAAGCTGATGACCGAACCAAATTCCTTGACCTTGATCAATCAATTGCCAGATCTCATCATCAGGCACAAAAGACTGTCCTTGTAAGACACTTAAATTAAGAATTTTACTGAGCCTAAAAGTTTTGATTTCATTATTTTGAGTGCCGATCAAATACCAACAACCCCGATGATTGAGAAGCTTATAAGGATGAACAAGCCGAGTTTGGTTCTTATAATCCAAGCGAATGATCTGTTGTTCGGCGATGGCACTTTTGATCAGGGGAATGATGTCAAAAAATGGCTCAATATTTTCATACTCATAGCCGACGATCTGCAGCTGGCGAGTATTTTGCTTAAGAATATCACGCAAAAACTGGATATCCATATTTGGAATCAACCGATGCACGCCAATTAAGCGAATCAACTCACCAAATTCTTTTTCACTAAGATTAAATTGTTTGGATTTATCCAAATAAACCATTTTGGGCTTACGAACCAATGGTAAATAGCGCTCCATACGCAATAAATCACGCCGAATGGTTTTATCAGACACCTGATACTCTGCTGCCAGCTCATGTGTATCCAATTTTTCATGGCTGCTCAAACGCATAAAAATATCAGCAAATCTATCTGCAAGTCTTTCGTGCTTGTTATCCATTGTAAATTCCCTGTAAGAAAAATTTGCAGAACCCAGAAGATTTAGTAAAATATTGTACTCATTTTGAGTAAATTGGTCAATATAGTGTAAATAGACATTTATGACCAAAAGTATTCATTCTGATCAAATGATCGCCCTGCGTGCTTGGCTGAAAGCAGAACGACGAAATCAAAAGCTATCCATGCGTGCCTTGGCTGCCAGAATGGATAGACCGCATTCGTTTGTACAGCGAGTAGAAGAAGGCGATCGCAGACTTGATGTGGTTGAATACATTTGGTACTGTGGAGCTCTGGGCATTAATCCTTCACTAGGTTTGCAAATCATACTTGAATGTCATAAGGTCAATATAACCGCTTAATGGGACAGGTTGTGTCCATTTGAATAAAATGATTCAATTTTTATGCGTTATTTTAAGTATAAGCAACAATCGGGTTATTTGAACATAAATAATTTATAAAAATCAATCAGTTATAAAAATTATCCATAATTTGAATTAAAATTTTAAAAAAAAGCTTGCACAATCTCAAAAATTTGGTATTATAAGCACCACTTAGGAAATATACCGCCGGCTTAGCTCAGTTGGTAGAGCAACTGACTTGTAATCAGTAGGTCGCCAGTTCGATTCCGGCAGCCGGCACCATTCCTAAAAATATTAGGTTAAGCCCAGAAAATGGGCTTAGTCTTTTACTAGACCAGTAAAAGAATGCCTAACAAACTTGGTGGGGTTGGGGAGCGGTCAAACCCAACAGACTGTAACTCTGTCGCGAAAGCTTCGAAGGTTCGAATCCTTCCCCCACCACCATTATTCCCTACCTAGGTATACTACCCTGCGGGTGTAGTTTAGTGGTAGAACCTCAGCCTTCCAAGCTGATGGTGCGGGTTCGATTCCCGCCACCCGCTCCACATTATTAGTTTGCTCTTGTAGCTCAGGGGTAGAGCACTCCCTTGGTAAGGGAGAGGTCGCGAGTTCAATTCTCGCCAAGAGCTCCATATTTAGAATCCTTAGATATTTCTAAGGATTTTTTATTGGGAATTTTTTGGTGTAATTTATCATCTAATTACGCCAAGATTACGCCAATGAAATTACCTAAACCAAGAAAAAGAGGTCATTCTTATCGTATTGAATTAATGATCAATGGTAAGAGACTCTCTGCAACTAGAGATACTGCTAAAGAATGTGAACAATGGGCTGCTAGTAAGTTATTAGAACATAAAGCGGGTCATAAAGATGAAGTGGTTGAATCATCTAAAATAGTAACATTAACATTGTCAGAATTACTTAAACTGTATCATGAGAACATTGGTAAATATAAAAGAAGTCAAAGTGATAAATTTACCAGAAGAATCTTATTAAGAGATTATCCTGAATTAAGTCAAAAACAGATACATCAAATCACACCTAAAGATTTAAGCTTATGGCGTAATAGTAGATTACAGTCAGTAAAACCCAGTACTGTTAAAAGAGAAATTTCTTATCTTTCTGCTGTTTTTAGTTATGCAGTTAAAGAGTTATTTATCTTAACGATCAATCCTTTTTCTCAAGTCAGTAAACCTACGAGTTCTAAACCAAGAAATAGAAGGGTTACAGATAATGATATAAGGCTTCTTAAGCAAGCTGTAGATTGGATTGGTACTAAACCATCAACAAGCAATCAATGGGTCGTATGGGCTTTCTTATTCGCCATAGAGACTGCTATGAGAAGGGGTGAGATATTAGCTATCTGTAGAACAGATATTAAAGAGAATTATATTCACTTAACTAAAACCAAGAATGGTGATAGTAGGAATGTACCTTTAAATAAAACTGCAAAAGAATTGGTTGTATTGGCTTTATCAGCTCATCAAGACAATCAACTCATACCTGCCAATGTCAATGTTAATACCTTTCGCTTGGCTTGGGAAAGAGTAAGATCCAAAGCCAAGGTTAAGGATTTAACATTTCATGATAGCAGGCATGAAGCGATTAGTAGGTTTGTTTATAAATATAAAATGCCAGTAGAAACACTGGCAAAAATTACTGGTCATAAAGACCTAAAGATTCTATTAAATACTTACTATAACCCTACAATTAATGAAGTACTTCAGATGATGTCTGAATACTAGTTACAGCTCAAAATTATCAAACGCATCGTCTTGTAGTTCAGAATCAATCTGACCCACAACATAAGAAGTAATCTCTGTTTCTTGTGGTGCTACTTGGACATTATCAGAAGATAACCAATTATTAATCCAAGGGATTGGGTTTTTGGTATTAAAAACAGGCTCTAAGCCAATGGCACTCATACGAATATCGGTAATATACTGAAGGTATTGAGTCAATATCTCTTTATTTAAACCAATCATAGAGCCATCTTTAAATAAATAGTCAATCCAAGCTCGCTCTTGTTCATAAGCAGACTCAAATATATCGTAAATCTCATCTTTACATGTTTGAGTAATTGTCTGATAATCTTCATGTTCTTTTACCAATAAAGTTAGGATATGCTGTGTACCATTTAAATGTAGTGCTTCATCTCTTGCAATTAATTTGATAATCTTAGCATTACCTTCCATCACTTTACGCTCAGCAAATGCAAATGAACAGGCAAACGATACATAAAAGCGAATGGCTTCTAGTACATTAACACTCATAATACACAGATATAAGCGTTTTCTTAGTTCATACATATCTACCTGCTTACCTTGTTGATATTCTAAAGATAAGCTATGCAGTTCATCATAATACTTTGAGATGGATTCAGCTCTTTTGGTAATCTCAGGGTTAATCACAATATCATCTAAAATCTCACTGGGATTATTAAAGATATTGCGGATAATGTGAGTATAACTACGAGCGTGAATGCTTTCAAAAAAAGCCCATGTTTCAATCCAAGTTTCAAGTTCAGGTACTGAAACCAAAGGTAATAATACAACATTAGGACTACGACCTTGTACGCTATCTAGTAGTGTTTGGTATTTTAGATTAGATACAAAGATATGTTGTTCATGTTCAGGTAGTTCAATAAAATCTCTACGGTCTTTAGATACATCAATCTCTTCAGGTCTCCAAAAGAAACTGATTTGTTTTTCTGTTAATTGCTCAAAGATAGGGTATCGTTGTTTATCAAACCGTGATACATTCACTGATTCACCTAAGAACATTGGCTCTTGGGTAGCATCATTGGGGTTGGGATTAAATACAGAATACATTAATACTCCTTGGTTTAATGTTTAGGGAATTTAGGGATTGGAAGCCAATACTTAACATCATTAAATTCAGCAACAAAGCTATCACCTTCTGAATTTAACCATTCTAAGGTTTCAGTGAAATCAACATATTCATCAACGAAGTTTACATCATATTCAATTAACTGACCTACGGCTGGTACAAGTGAATCTTCACCAAGATCTACTGCCAGTAACACTGGTTTACCATTAACTGGTAACTCATCTAGGGTATCTATCCATTCACTTTCTTCATGCTTATTAATAATATTAATAGCAATAGCAATACCCGCAGCCACTGATTCACTTTTCTTAGTATCCATAGCTGAGATATACATATGATGGGTTTTGAGTTCGCTAATCAGTTTTCGTTTGTTCATTGTTAGTTTCCTTTAGTGAATGTGCTCATTTAATCTTCCAAAAGCCAATAGCAATAGCAAAGCCAAAACAAATAATAAAGAGTATAGTAGCGATAATAGTTGTACCCACAAGATATTTAGATAAAGCTGATGCAGTCAGCATACCAAACGCACCCAAGAGTGAATACAGTAAGGCACTAGTAAAATTTGAAACATTAAATCGCATATTACTTACTCATCTTCTAGTACTGGTTTACTATCTATATAATCTACAATGACTTTACCTGTATAGTTATCTAAAGGTATTACTTCATCATAATAGTAGTTACCAGATTCACCAAGGAACGAAATGCCCTTATAACCTCTGACAATATCTTTAACTACACCATCGGGCAGTAAGATGTTACAGATAACATAAGCATAGCCATCATTAAGCATCTTTTTAACAATTGTATCAGGTGTTGGTCTTGGTTTTTCAAACTGTATATGTGGATATAAATTCGTTAAAAGCTCATAGTTAAGCTGAGTTGCATGAAAGATACTTTGAGCCAAATGATGTTGAAATTTTTTTCCATTTAGCTCAAAGAAATTACCTACACCCAAATCTACATTAACAGTGTCTTCACCATGCTTTAGCAGTGTTAGAATTTTATCTGACATAAGGGGATAATAAACTTTATCACCCACTTTAAATAATTGATTGTTCATAGTTTTAACTCGTTTGTTTAATCAGGTAATTAAGCACTATATCATCTAACGCATCATAAGCTTTAGAAGTTTCTTGTAGGCAGGTAAGCAAGTTTTTGCTTAATGATGAGAGTGTTTTTTTAAATGACTCGTCTGTATATTCACCAATCGTAGGTGCTGGATCGTCCATATAGATACTAAGCTCTTGTTGTGCTCTATGGGCTCTAGCATTACATTGATACCACTCAACATACGCTTGACCTATCATTTCTAAATCTGTCATAGCTTACAAGCTCCTATTAAAAAAGCTACCCAAATAGGTAGCTTTTGATTTGGTTAATTATTTAAGCTTTACTGGTAGGTTCATAATCTTCCACTGAAATAGTCAATGTAACTTTCTTTAGTGTACCTAGTAAAGTTGCATCTTCATTTGGCTCTTCTGAACCAAATACTTCAAAGGTTGCAGGACTGAGTTTATTAACCGTTGTAGATGATTCTACTTGGTTTGTTTCATTAAGTACAATATATCTTGTACTACTATATACAGACTTTTTAGCCATAAATACTCCTTAATTAATTGGGGTAATCTTAACTTTGATTTTACCTTTTGATAGTGGTGATATTTTAGTAAATGATGCTTTAGATAAATCCAAACTCACACCGTATTTATTAAAACCACCACGATCATTCACACGGCAAACCACAGATTTACCATTGGCTTTATTTGTAACTTTTAATCGTGTGCCAAACTTATACTTGTTAGAAGCACAAGTGAACGCATTTTGATTATACCGTTCACCTGATGCTGTTAGTTTGCCATGAAACTGACCACCATACCAAGTTGCATAGTGGGCAGTTGCAGATAAACTTAAAGTGAAACCAAGGAATAAAGTTAGTAATTTCATTCAATATACTCATGTTAAAGTTGTGCACAGATTTCTGCATTATTAGGATTTACCCTGATACATTCTCTCACAGTGTCATACTTTATTAAAAAAATCATGAATACAAACAAAATTAATACTGTTACACAAGCCGCAATGACAAAGACTAGATTATCTTTATCCATAATCTAATTCACCTTATTGAAATAGCTTGCGTGTCTTTTCTACTTGCTGGTTTTCAGGGATAGTGGGGGTATCATCTTCTAAAATGTCATCTGATGTATCATCTGATGCGTTAAATAACGCTTTAGCAGGTTTTTCTTGTTTAGCTTGCGTATCACTATCTTTTGGTTTATTAGTGGGCTTATTAGGCTTTACAGGCTCTTGTACGCTGTCTTTAGTCTCTTGTTTATTTGCGTTATTAGTATCAATTTTTACACCTTCTGATGTAATTTCAATATGAACTTTATCAGTATTAAGAGTAAGTCCTTGATTGCTTAAATACTCAATAACAGCTTGGTTTAGTTCTGAATTGTCTAAAGTAATTTTCATAATATTATCCTTCTAATAGGGCGATATGGGTTGCTACGATAGCATCACAAATATGTTCTTGCTTGGTTTTAGGTACATCTTTAAGCCAGTGTTGGGTATTAGGATAGTGTGTAAATACCCAATCAATGATTTCATCTTTGGTTGTATCTCGTTTATTAGCGACTGTCGTTTTGATTTGATTAGGCGTTACTGTTAATAATGGAATGGTATTATAACCATCAGCATAAGCCAATACAGCAGATAAACAGATACAAGTCGCATAAGACACCATAGCTCTTGATGACTGACTGCCTACAGGTAATTCAGCAACTAAATATTTTGGTTTATATTCATTAACCAAACCCTTAAGTTGATTATATAACTGAGTCGCTGATTGTAGGTCTTTTAGATTCTGACGCTCTAAATCGTCTGGCTTAGAATGTAATACACCGCCTTGATGAAACTCTAACTGTTTATTGGTTTCATCAAAGGTAGCAATACAATAACCCCAGTTGCGTAAACTGGGGTCAAAGCCAATGATGGTCATTGGGCTATTCACAGCTCATAATCCTTAACAATATAAACCGTCTCAAAAGGCAGTTCACTGTATAACTCTTTAGCTCTTTCAAGCTCTTGAGCAATCTCAGGACTCTCTGTACGAGCAATCCGTTGGCTTAATAACCATTGGTTATTTTCATGCCACTCAGTAATAAGCTTAATAACATCTTGTGCGGTTTCTAAAATAATGTTTGTAGTCATAATAATTCCTTATGCAAATAGTGATGAAGTTTTCTTAGCAGGTGCAGAAGTAGTAGATTTTTTATTAGCAGTTTTATCTGATACTTCACCTTCCCAGCGTTCAAGCCAATCGTCCATGAATTGAGCAGATTCTTTTTCAGCCCGTACTTCATTAACTGTACGGTTGTCTTTTGCTGAAAATACTTTATTGATGCTGTTTTGTTCACGAGTTTCATCCGTGTCTACATAGTTACCTGAGTTGTCTTTGGCTTGTTTAAAGACTTTTTCTTTTAGGATACCTAGCTTAACTGTTTTACCAATCATTGCAGTTAGCATAGGTACTTCAGTAGGTACTTCTTTTTTAACATCAAAGTTATATAGGTTAATGACTTTGGTTTCTTCTTTTTGTTCAAACAAAGCTTTACCTGTAGTAAATAAACTAATCGCATCAGCATTAATAAATGAAGGTAGGTAGTTACGCTGACCATTTCGTTCATAGTAATTTTTACCTTCACGGTTAGTTACATACATGGTTTCTTTAATGGCTTTACCATCTACATCAAATTCAAAGTTTACTGCACCTGCACCTGATTTGGCTTGGGATAGATAGGCATATTTGACAGTGGCATCATAAACACCTGATTCTAGGACTGTAAAGCCACCGCCTAGTGTATCTTTGTCATCATTGATATTGTCTTGGTAGCTTAGGTTAGATAGAAAACTCATAATAGTTCCTTATTTTGGGTTGGTTGATTAAATTAATATTGAGCTTGGGTCTTACCATGATTATCATGGAAGCCAAGCTCTAATGCTTTAGCTTTTCGTTGTTGAATGGCTTCATCAATATCTTTGAAAGATTTTTGATATACCTTTTTACCATTAAGCGTGATTTCAGCGATATAACGCTTTCTGCGTCTACACCACCAAATACCTACTTCATCTACACGACTGTCTTTACGAGTCTTATTTCTTTGGTTTTCAGAGCGAGTAACTTGTCTTAGATTACTAATTCTATTATCATCACGGATTTGATTAATATGGTCTATTTCATGTTCAGGCATCTCACCATGAACAAAAAACCATGCTAATCTATGCTCAAGATAGCGTTTACCAAATAAACAAATCACACGATAACCTGCAGAGTTTTTTGTACCTGCACGAGTATGTAGATGAATGTTTTTATTGGGTCTTTTAATCCAAGTAAATTCTCCTTTGGTTTCGTTATATCTTACATACTCAAATAAGAAGTCAAAGTTTGAAGTCTTACTCATAATACTCATTTAACCTTTTTAGTACCAAATCTACATCGTTATTGATATAAGTTTCAGCATCAGTAAATAAGCCCATAGGACTTCTCATGCGTTCATTCACAGTGTCTTTGGTGATCTGCGTTTGAAATGTATATTTAAAGCCTAGATTCTTCTCACGGTCTGTATAAGTCAATAACTCATTATCATAATCAGATAAAGCATCTAAAGTCATTTTCTTGGTAGATACAACACAGCTAAAATAAGATTCAATTCCTTGGTTTGCCAATGAACCTTTAATAGGTACTTTTGTTTCCATAATCATATTTTTATCATTTAAAGCAGTTTTGGTGTGTGCTGTAAAGATAACTGCTTTAGAGCTTGATGCAACATACTGTTGCATTAGGTTCTTAAAGAATTGAGCATAGTTGCCCCATGCTTGCATGGTATTTGTTGCGTTTAAGACATGCACAGATTCATACATATCCATCAGATAATTCAAACCATCAATCACAATGGTTTTAATTTCATCTTGTTCTTCAGCCCAAGTAAATGCTTCATATACTTGATAAGGGTCTGTGATGGTTTTTTGGATAAATGTTTTAGGTTTAAAGGGTAATTTTTTCCCTGATTCGCAATTTAGATATAACACATTTTCTAAATTAAGCAGACTAACTGATTTACCTGTGGAAGATTCTCCGCAGACTAAGACTAAATGATCGTTTGTTGTCATGATTACTCCAGTGATTTAAAACAAAACCCACAATACGGCTGAAAGCCTTACTGTGAGTAAGTACTATGTTATTGTTGTTAGTTTTGCAGCAACACTATGGAAGATGGTGCTATGTAGTTCAATCTCATCAAGTTTATCTGCCATCTTATTGTTTAATGAGATGACTTTATCCTTGATATTATCAAAGCTAAAACCTGCATCTACCAAGATCATTGCAAATCTCAATAACATATTATTACGGTTACCATCACCTGTATTATTAATAACCCATCTTTCTAGGTTATCCATTTGGCTTTGGTCTTGTAATAATTTTTCTCTCTCTTCATTCTTAGAAGTCTTGGGAATGAAGGGTAAAATATCAAATAATTCACCTTCAACAGTATGTACTTCTGCATTTGGATTAGTTAGCCATTTCTTAGCTCTCTGTCCACATTGGGTATCTACTTCAAAGGGAAGTGAATTAATGACATTGTTATACAGCTCTTTGTATTCTTTAGAGTCTAACTTAAGCGTATAGTTCAAAGGTAAAATAATACGGTATCTGTCTTCTCCGTCTTGTTGATGTCGTTTGGTTGTATAATAAATCGCTGTATATTTCTTTAGTAGCATCTTAGCGGTAGTTAGCTTAGTACTACTATCCACATCTAAAACCAGTAAATTAAATCCTGCAATGGCATTTTCTTCTCTGCGGTAACCATGCTCCACATGATGACTAAGCCAATGAAAATCAGCCATTTGAACCAGCTGTGTTAGATTTTCAATAGAAACAGTGTCATTGAAATAATCGCTTGTCATATCAGGATTGTTGGTATAACTAACAATAAGATTATCTAAATTGGTTTCTTGGATAGTATCTGCATGTAAAAATAAAATACTATCTGTAAAAGACTTTTTAATAACAATATTATTTTTATATCCCCAAGCAATAGCCATCATAATCTGCTCATCTTTTTGGGTTTTAGAACCTCTAAAAGATGGTAAATCTTCATCTAAATCTGCTAAAGTTACTTGAGTGTTAGTCTGTGCTAAGTAGTTTGCTAACTTGATATAAGGTCTTTGTGGTGTCATTAGACGGGCAAATGCTTGACCTGAATCTTCAGCCAGTTTAATTGCATATTCAATATGCTGTGGACTGATTTCATCTTGCTGATCAATAAACGCATAAACACCTGCTAGTTTCATCACTTTGAAATAACGGTGTTCAAGTTCTGCTTTTTTGATACTTTCAAGTTCACTAAATTCACTACTTGCTTTTTCACAGTTGAGTTTATACTCAATCAATAACTCAACAGATGCTGTTGGTAAGCTAACTGTTTTATTGATTAATGATAAATCTGCTAACAAACCAAACTTGTCTGAGAGTTCTTCAACGAAGTCATCATCATCTTCATTAAATAGCTGAGCCATGACTTGATCTACAGATAGATTAATTTGCTTAGAAGCTCTATCTGCATAACCAAAGAAGCATCTTCGTGCATAACCCATCTCAAGCATTTCATAGAACTGTTCTTCAGTTCTAGCACCATCTAGTAACTTAGTAGGTGTACCAAACAAAAGCATATTTGCAGGTGTATAGCCTTCAATACGCTCAAAGCGTGTATTCTCTGCACTGGATTTAACCAATTTATCTTTAATTAAACCTTTATCATATAGCTCTAAATAGGCTGTTAGAGCTTCTATAGAGCCAGTGAAGTTAGCACCAATTTCATCTACTTGTAGGTTACATGAGCCTGCATTAGCCATTAATAACTTTTGTCGCATTTGCTTAATGGCAGGTACTGTTGCACTATCAAAACTAAATAACAGTGCACCCAGTTCTTGAAATGCCTTACCTAATTTATGCAGCTCATCATCAAGGTCAGTACCATTGCGTGTTGCTCGTTTAGCTGCAAGAGACTCACAATTCTGTTCTGCTGTGATAGGGAAAGTATGCTCTAAGAATACAGATTTGAATGTATTAATAACTTCATTTTCCATAAGGCTTGTACTATGTCCCTTGCCCGAGCCTGATGGGCTAAGTGCAATACCATACAGATTTACTGGTATGGTTTTCTTACCTGTCCAGCCTTTGATACTAACACGCATGTGAGAAGCCATGAGAGCTAAATAATAAGCAACAATCACTCTAAAGAATAAAGGATTGTTGTTCTGTGTCTTGGTTTGCAATATCTCTACAAGTCTTTCACTGGTAGGGTGATAGTGCATTTCTTCTATTGGTTTCATGGTAATTTTCCACAATAAATATGAACGAAACGATAAACAATAAAAGCAGTCATTAAATATGTATAGATATAAATACCGCTTTTAGCATCTAAGGTAAAATAGTAAAAACAGTAAACTAGAATCAGATTCAAAGCAGTTACTGTCATAAATCCATTCACTTTCTTCTCCCCCAAAAACTCACAAGCTCATGTAAGAGATAAAAGAAAGCGGTTAAGCCAATAAGACTAAAAGTCATAAAATGAGCATCACTCATTAATTACTCCTTAATAGCATAGTCATATAATTTACCATTATCTGCTAAAGCTCTGCGGATATAGGTATCTTTGTTTTCTTCCATATACTCAGCCATCTCTTGAGTATGCGGATAAATGTTCTTATACATAGGCTCAACAACGATACTTATAACAAGTAAAGATTCACCATGCTGTGATGTATACTCTTTTGAAATGTTGCCTACACGGCAATGACAAGGTAAATCATCTTGGTGTATCTCTAAATAATCATTAATTTTCATACAATTAATTCCCCACTATTGATATAACTGTCTTTTTGGGTACATAAATGAAATGCAGGACAATATCTACAAGCAACTACTTGTCCTTTAACTTCTCTAACAATACCTTTGCCTTGATACTTGGTTGTCATATAAGCAATGGCTTCAGACATAGAATCAAAGTTTTTGGTACTTCTTTCTGTCTTGCTTGGGTCTTTGTAGTATTTATATACGGTAGGTTTACGCCATAAATCTTTACTTGTACAGTAAGGCAGTTCAGCTTCATCAGTATTTTGGTACTGCTTTATTTGCTTTACTTTATTTGATACCCAGCTGTGAGTTTCATCCAGTGAAAGTAAGGGTATCTTTTGGCTGTGTACACGATTAGGTGGGTAATCTTTATTTCTAAAAGATTCTGCTTTATTAAAATCAGTAAAGATATAATGAATGGTCATATAATCTTTATTGATAATATCAGGATTAAGCCAACGATAAATACTACCTTGTAGTTTGTAATCATCAGTTTTGGTTTGATTAAGATAGGTATACACAGAGGTAGATTTAAAGTCTTGTACCTGCCCTTCAGCAACAAAATCAAACTTACCACTAATGGTATAACCGTTAATGGTTTTATTACTGCGTCTTTCCATATAGATATTAATATCTGATGGGTTTGCTTGTTCAGGGTTAATCTTAATCTTAGAGATGACTTTATCATTAAAACCAAGTGATTTAAGTGCATCATTTGGATTAAGCCAAGCATGCTCAATGGCAGTGTGAATAGCACTACCCATACGAGATGAAACCAAATCAGCAATATCTACAAAGTTATCTAATGATGATAATCTTTGGCTTAGGATAATCTGTCTGATTGGTTTTAATAAAGTTGTGGCACTAATGACATCATCAGAGCCATCATAATTATCTGTTGCTAAAAATACTGCTAAGGGTAGGGGAATGTTTTGCCTATTTGTATAGTTCATAGATTGCTCCATCAATAAAATACAAAACCAAAATACCGCCAAAGGCGGTATTTAGTATGAATTTCAATCAGTATAGCTGTATTGGTAAGCACAAAAGTAATTTGGATTATTCTTTTGGCTTATCCTGTATTAAGGGAAATAACGCATATAAGTCATTAGGACTAAATCGCCAGCCATTTTGCTTGTTTGTGATAGCGTCATAACACCATTCACTACAGAAGTATTTGTGTGGGTGTTGTCGTAATCCCAAAACAATGCCTAATGCACCTAATAAATCATAAGAGCAGTCTGCAGTTTGCTTATAAAAATCCAATACTTGTTCTTTTGATATATTAAGGGGTATCAAATCCCAATGATTAGTATCAAGTTTCATGGTTTTTACACGAACACCACCATCACGAATACTAGATGAATAACAGCTATACAAGCCATCAGAATCTTCTATAGCAATCTCTACATGACTATATAAGCCACGAGTAAACAAGCGTGTAACAGCGTCATAGAAGCGATATAAGCGATTATCTGCTTTACCTTTATATAATGCTAAATAAACCATCTAACGCTCCTGATAAATCTCTGACCAGCCTGTACTGTAGTCATAATCCAAAGGATTATCTGTCTGCATCATACGCTGTTTGTGTTGTTCTGCATTCATAAAATCTTGTTGTTCTTTTAATAACATAGCAGATGTTAATTCAGTGAGTAACGGTCTTGTTAATGTAATAAAACTATTATCCATAGTCTTCCACTGTAGATTATCAGGAAGACTTGGTAATGTTATTAATGCTAAATACTGAATACGGCTGGATTCATCAGTATGAAACCATTTATCTACTGAAGCGATATAAACACCTGAATGTGTATGCTTGGTTCGTTTATCTTTGATAGCTGACCATACCAACTCTTGGTTTGTTTGTTTTATCTCATCAGCGGATATTTGATTGCTTACACTAATAATCTTACCATCTTGGTAGATGAGTTCTTGATTTACAGATTGAACATAAGTTTGATAATCTTCATGAGTAATCGCAATAAAATCTGCTGTATCACTATATAGATATAAAAAATCTTCATGAATAAATTCAAAATGACCTTTGTCATCAATCAATTTAATATGATGCATTAAAAACCCTCCACAATAATAACTAAATCTAAGTAACCTGAAAAACTAATCCCACGAGCTGTACCTGATATTTGTAGATTTATACTACTATTACTAATATCATTGGCTTTATGTGAAATAATTAAAGGAAAAGAAGAATCAGTAACCTCAGGTCTATAAAAATACGCATTAACTTGCACAACATGTCTTGGCATTGCTGTAGGTAAATTTATAGTCAGTGTTCTGACATGAGTACCTCCTGAAGTTATACTATTAAATACTGGTTGCCTCAGATTTTTATAAATAAAGCTATGTACAATACGCCCATTAGGATAAACAAAAGTGGTTGAATCTAGGAATGAGATATTATCAGTTAGAATAGTGACTGGGTGAATGGTTACTCTAACACTTGTATTGGTGGGTTGAGTTGTTGGTGTGGTTGTTTCATCACCCTCTAATAAAACCCGTCTTGTACCTACATACAAAGCTTTGTTACTGGTAATTCTGTCATTTGTAAGCTCAAGCTGTGTGTTGTGAGTTGAATTACTAAGCTGGACATTATGATTTGATGATGACCCACTACCAACATACCAACGCCTAACATTACCTTGTTTACCTTGTATGTAACTATCAGCACGGTTAATACTGATTAACCCTGTGGTTTCTGAATCTGTGTCTGTCTGCATAGCATTACCAATGCCATAGCCTGTGAGTGTTGTAGGCTTATCAGTAATACTATTCCAAGCATGACTATGATTGCTGTTTGCTTTACTATCTAATTCACGCTGTAAATTAGTAATATCAGTAATCACATGATTGTGTGCTGATGGTGTAAAATTCGCTGGTTTATTGCTGATAGCTGACCAAGATACATTAGCAGGGCTGGTAGTAGGGATAGGTAAAGTAATATCCTGTGTACCATCAAAAGCAATGCCATTAATGCGTCTCGGTGTTGTGAGTTTTTGAGCAGAAATAGCAGACGCATTTGAATTTAACTTACTGTTTAAAATACTCTGTAATTCAAAGACTTCAGCAATCGTATGTTGATGATTGATTGGTGCTTTTGCTATTAATGCTTGGTTTAGGGCATCAGGTGTAACAAACACTGTTGTATCACTGGCTGTAATAACTTTACTGTCATTGACATATAAATCATGGCTTGCAACAATCTTATTATTTGTTAAGTTTAGTTGTGTTGAGTGAGTAAAGTTATGTAGCTGAATATCATCTGAGAATGATGAGCCTTTGCCTATATACCATTTACGAGTATTACTAGTTTTACCTTGAATATAGCTGTCTGATTTATTGATTGTTAATAGACTGGTTATCTCTGTATCTGTACCCCTACTGATGGCATCTGTAATGCCATAACCCGCTAAAGTCGTTGGTTTATTGGTAATATCACTAAAGCTGTGGGTATGTGTATTAGGTGCTTTAGTATCTAACTGTGCTTGTAATCCTGTGATTTGATTAATAGAGTGGCTATGAGCATCAGATGGGTAGGTACTGGGCTTACCAGTGATACTTGACCAAGCCAAAGTAGTCAAATTAGGGGTTTGACTGGTGATTGTACTATTTAAGTTATTAACTAAGCGTCTAACTTCTCCTAAAGCAAATTCAGACACTGCTTTTGTTTTATTTGTGCCATTGGTTTCATGAGATAAAGTTACAATGCCTGCTTGGGTTGTTGTTGCTGTATCAATCGCATGACTATGACTATTTGCTGTGGTTGTATTAGTACTGCTTTGGGTGATAGTGCTAGGTGTGCCTAAGGCAATTACAAGATTCTCAGATAGAGTACCACCGCCTGTCAAACCTTCACCTGCAGTAATACTAGTGTTATTATCAACTTTAGTATTAACCATTACTGACATTCCAGTATTATTAATATCAACCGTATTTGATAAACGATCTAATTGCTCTTTTAATGATTTACCCTGCCTAGCCGTTAGTGCTTGTTCAGTACTAGTACTAGTTAGATTATCAGTTAACTGTACGATACCTGCTCTACCAGTAGTAGCTGTGTCTATAGCATGAGTATGACTATCCGTAGTTACACTATTAGTGCTATTACTACTAATAGTAGTAGGTGTACCTAAGCTAACTGTACGATTAGCAGAAAGATCCCCTCCGCCTGTTAAACCATTACCTGCAGTTATATTAATATTTTTATTAACTTTAGAACTATTTGAAGCATTTATAAGCATAGTACTAGCATTACGCAAAGAATTTAATTCATCTTTTAATACTTTACCTTGATTAGCTGTCAAGGCTTGAGTATTACTAGTACTAGTCAAATTGTCATTTAATTGTACGATACCCGCTCTAGTAGTAGTAGCGGTTTCTATAGCATGTGTATGGCTAGTGCTTGTTACACTATTAGTAGTACTTCTACTAATAGTACTAGGTAGACCTAAAGCAATCTGAAAAGAGTTAGCCAGTGTACCACCCCCAGTCAAACCATTACCTGCGGTAACTTGATTTAGTTTTGAAGCTTTTTGCTCCATAGCTGTATTAATACCGTCAATCTGTGATTGATTAGCTTTGGTACTGAGTTGTTGATTTACAGTATTTTTATCTGCTTTAGATTGCTCTAATGATTGGATTTGTCTATCTAGTTGTTGTTTATGTGTTGCCACTGTTTGGTTTAAACCAGTAATAGCAGATGTACGATTACTTGTTTCTGTAGCTAAATCTGATTGATTGGCTTTGGTATTTAAATCAGTTCTTAATTGATTAATGGTGCTATCTTGCGTTTGTTTATTTGTTGTAATAGTGCCTTTTAATGTTTCAATGGCATGATTGCGAGCTGTTGTCTCTGCTGTCAATGATGCTTGATTGGCTTTCTTGGCAATCTCTGTATCTTGGCTTTGGTTTTTGGTTGTATTTGCTGTAACTTTGGCTTCTAAAGCAGTCAGTGCTGTTTGATTGGCTTTTTGATTGATTAGCTCATCTTGTGCTTGCTTGTTTCTTGTGATGGTTTGATTGATGGTATCAATCTGTGAATGTCTTTGCTGTGTTTCTGTTGTTAATGCTCTTGTTTGGGTTTGGGTAATGGTTTGTAGTTGTTCTTGGGTTGCTAATAAAGCAGTTTTATCGTTTACTTTAGCAATCGCACTATCTAACTGTGGTTTGGTAATATAATCACTAAAATCTGTCCCTGACTGTAATGGGTTACTCGCTAAAACCAAAGGGGTAATATGACTACCTACACCTGTGGCTTCTACAGTGGTTTTAGTTATTTGACGAACATAACGAGAAGTAACAGCAATACTTTGTTTTTGGTTTGGGGCTAAAGTTAATAGAGTATCCCAGTTTGTACCATTATGAGAATACTCAAGTACCGCTTCTTCATCACTGGTATTGGTAAATAAAGTTTCAGGATAAGCTTCTAGTAAAATAACTGTCTGCTCATTTTCTAGCGTATAGTTGTCTTTGACATAAATCATAAAAAAAGTCTCCATAATTAGGAGACTTCATCATAATTCAATTAAGGATTACAAAGGTAATTTTACCTGAGTTGCTTTGGTATATTGCTGAATAGTATCTGTTGCTTTTGGGTCATCAGACAGCTCATTAACAACCAGTTGAGCATAACCTGCAATATCTCTCCAAGTATCTATAAAATAACAATCCCCTGCAATTAAGCGAGAAATTTTATGAGCAATCATATCTAATGCTTCTTGTTGATAAGCAGGCATGTGAAAAAAATTATCATGCTCTCTAAAATCAAATTTTAAAGCGGTACTGATAGCACTGTTATGTTTAAAATCGCCATGGGTATTTTTTCTTTCTGATAGGGTTTGTTCTACAGTCATAAATTATCCTTATGTGGTTAAATATCGTCAGTGATTGTGTGGTGTTTGTATGCAATAATTTTAGTGGATGCTTTGTTTCTATAGACAGGCACATAGTCATAATAATGAGCAATGTCCCTAATCATAAGCTCAGATGGACTGATTTTCTTTAGTTGGCTTAAGAAAATATAACCTTCTGTATTAGTCTCAAATAATTGCCTTAGTTGCTTACGCTGTTGTTGTTGTGGGTTCATTTACCTTTTCCAAAAAATAACTACTATTTAATATATGATGTTTATTCGTGAACTCTTTAATCTCATTAATGCTATCAAAATCCATTAAGATATTACGAGCAGTTGGATTGATTTTATTAATAATGGTTAGTCTGTATCTGTCATGCTCAGGTCTATAATGATAAGTATGGGTCATACCGATACTGGAATTATCCAACCAAGTTAGTGGTTTAATTTTATAGTATTTCATTAACAACTCACTGTCATATAAGATTTACTGTAATCAAGTAAAGGGTGTTTAGTGGCTTCAACTAATGCTTCATCAATGACGATATTAAAATAACTCTTATCTACTTTAGCAGTTTTATAGTGAATTAAGGTAAATTCCCCAATCACATTATAAAGATATAAGTTAATGTACCAATGTCTTTTAATACCTCTTTTTAAAATCTTAGAGCTATGATAAATCCAGTCTCCTGTTCTAACTGATTTAGCATTTAATTCTTCAGCAGTACAATCTGTATCTATTGGTATTTTTAAATAACCCTTAAATATTTTTTGTCTTGTATTTTTACGCTTGTTGAGCTTCTTTGGCATCTTTAAGCTCCTTAATTGCATCCAAATTAAAGTAAGGCAATAAAGCATCATAAATAGCGATGGCAAGCTGTCTATGCTCTTTTTGGGTTGTTGGGTCAAGTCTGACCATCAAATAATGAATAAATGAACGGACATTACCTGTGATGTATAAACGAGATTTCAGTAAACCAATAGGTAAAACACTCCGTGCAACTTCTTTAGCAATACCTTGTTGTAGTGCATTTTTATAGAGTTCTTGTGCTTGTCTTAGTAATTCGCTTTGGGCAAACTTCCAAGCAAAATCTAAAGCTTTATCCGTATTCTCTAATGAGTTCTGTCTATTCTTACTGTCTTGTAATCTTGTTTCACGAATAATGAATGGATTATCCATGGCGTTAATATCTTGGTATCTGCCACTAAACTCCTGAAAAACAAAACTTCTGTGTCTAAGTAGCTGAATTGAAATGTCTTTGGGTGTTTCAATCTCTAAAGTTAGATAGTAATGCTCAAAAGGACTAAAGTGTTTATGATTTAGTAAATAGTTAATAAGCTTATCAGAAGTCTCTATATTGTCTTGGTTTGATGGGTTAGATACACGAGCAACATAAGCAATAAACTCATTAGCAGTCTTTGTTGGTATATCTTTTGTAGGGTGAGTATGTGCAATTACTTTAGCGGTGGATAAAGTCATAAAATCTCCTTAGTAGGTTTAAGTTAAACAGAATATCAAAGAGTAGTTTTAGATAGATAATCTAATTAGTTTGCTTTGGTTTAAAGAAAGTACAATAGACATGTTTTGTGTATCAAGGATAGGAGTTGCTATGCCAAATTCTTTAACAGACATATCTTTTCTTGTAAAAGTATTTGCTGTTGTGGTTGCCGCAGTCTTTGCCATGTCCTTGACAGGGGAAATTGATAAAGAAGGCAAGCTACATTTAAGTTTAATTGTGTTAATTAAGTTTACATTCAGTGCTGTATTTGGGTTTTTTGCTGGTAGTTGGTTGATTGAGTTTAATGGTTGGTTACATTTAAGTCCTATCTCTCAAGGATTTATTATGATGTTGGTTTCATTATTTGGTATGACTGTAATTGGTATTATTTACCAAGCTGTCTTACTATCTACAACTAATAAAACATTACCACAAATCATTACTGAAATTAAAGAAACTTTTAAAGCTATTTTTAAATAAGGATAACTATGTCTAAATTAATTACAGATGAACAGATTAAAGCACTTGCTAAGCAATATGATATTGATGTTGCTTGCCTAAAAGCTGTGATAGATGTTGAATCAAGTGGTCGTGGGTTTTTGAATGGATTGCCTAAGATATTGTATGAACCGCATATTATGTATAGGCTACTTACTCAAAAAAATAAAATCACAATAAGAGGTAAACTTACTAAGGAAAAACCCCAATTATGCTATCCAAAGTGGGGTACTTATAGATATGGTCTATCATCATCACAACATGGTAGACTAGAGCAGGCAAGCCAATATGACCGTGATACTGCATTAGAATCTTGTTCGTGGGGTATGGGTCAAGTCATGGGTTTTCACTGGAAATCTTTAGGCTATCCATCACTACAGGCATTTGTTAATGCAATGTATAAAGATGAAGCTTCACAGATAGATGCAATGCTTCGCTTTATTAAAGTCAATAAGCTAATTACCCCACTAAAACAATGTCAATGGAGTGTTTTTGCTAAAGGCTACAATGGTGCAGGATTTGCTAAAAACCAGTACCATATAAAACTGCAAAAAGCATTTAACAAGCACAAGTAAGTAGACAGATAAATAAAATAGCCTTAGAACTTCTAAGGCTATTTTATTGGTTGGATTGATTAAATATACTTTTCTAAGTTTGGTTTAAAGTAGTTATTGCTTTTGCTAATTTTCATATTTTCATCAAAGATGGGATTACCATCATCATCAAACTTGGAGTAATTGGATCTGATAACTTCCCAGAGTGCACCTTCCATATCAAAACCAAGATCGTACCCTGTACCAATAGCAGTAACAATCTGATCACATAAGCTATCAAGCATTTCTACTTTATCAATGGCTGAGATAGTATTTTCCATCTGTTCACCATAAACATCAATATCTGCTGTCTTTAGATTAATAGCAGCAGTATTCATTTCATCAGCCATTATTTCACATTCAGGGATAGTATTTAGCATTTCTGCTATCTCTTCAAAATGACAACCTAACTGTGTAAAAATATTCTTGATAGTAGGTTCTGGTTTAGCTTTCTTAAACCAATCTACGATTGCTGTTACAGGGTTATTTGTGTTCATGTGCTTTTCCTTTGAGTTTTCTTTGGGTAAATAATACAGTATTTTTTCTGATGAGAGTATCTAGTTTACGAGCGTATTCAAGAGCTTCATCTCTGTCATAAATCAAAGCACCACAAGGTGCTCTATAAGCATCACCAAGTGGCGTACTGACATAAATAAGCTCTCCTTTACCTACAACGGCATTTTTCATACCTTCGTATTCTTTATACTTTTCAAGTTTACGGTGATACATAATTAGCTACTACATATAGTACAAAATAGGTATATTATATACTATATATGGTAGTAATTATCTAGTTATTCATTCAGAATCTACAAAATTTTTTATGATTAATTGAGACCATGGTTGGTATTCATCTATATTCAAAACTAGTCTATCTAGTGTTTGCCATTTAATACCAGCAATAGAATTATCTAAAAAGACTTCATCTATCTTTACCTCTAAAGCCAGTAAAATACCTAAGTGCATCCTACTGGTTTGATGATCGTTTTTAACAAGTACAAACACTTCTTCAGGAAATGTAAGTTCATCCACTGTGTCGTAGTCTAATTTTCTCTTTAAGTCTTTGACAACAGCATCAATCATAGTTTTGGTTAAACTTGATTTTTGATCATCATAAGTAATGTGAGTACCAAAACCAATAGAACGATTCTGTTCACCTACATTATCTGATTTATAGTAAGTTAAAAACTCATTAACTGTGGTTAATACAACATAGGGAACAATCTGTGGATAGTGCTCTCCTACAGTAATATCCAAGTCTACAATATCTTGGCTTATAAAATGTAAAGGTAAGTTCTGTACTTTTTCTAAGGGGATAGAAATAATATGAGAACCTTCAGTTGGAATATTTAATTCCAATAAAGCTTCTTTGGTTGTACATAGTACTGGTTTATCATTAATCATTAAGCAACTCCTTCAGAACAGGTTGCGATAATATCATTCACTGAGATATGATTTTTTAAAGTAACTTCATTAGACCAATCAGGATAGAATACACCTAATTCTGCTTCTAACTTAATTTGGTCATGTTGAATCTCAGGTAACTCTTGCCAATTCATACAATCAATCAAGTTATCATTTACCCATTTAACGATTTCTACATCATTTTTAATCATTAAATAAATAGCATCATGAATAAGACAAATAGGCATAATGTCATATTGATATTCAGAAGCCCATACACGCTCCATAAACTCATTAATCGCTCTATTAGTTAATTGGCAATAGCTTTGTCCACTAATTGCATTTCCCACGCTACGAGCTTCTGCTGAAGCCAAATAAGGGGTCTTAGAAGTATTCAGTACTGTTTTACCCACTACTGGTGTTCTGATGCGTAAACCAAAGGCAACATCAATATATCCTTGTTTTGCACATTGCTCTAACTTTCTTTGTGTCCAAGCATCAGAGACTTCATACATTTTATGGTAATTGGCTTCAATCTCTTTGGCTTTACTTTCAGAAAATCCACAGTTTTTCATTAAAGTAAAATACTGTCCCCCATACTGTAAAGCAAAGCTGGGTGCTTTACTTTCTTGACGCAGTTCTGGATATTTATGCTTAATAGAATTAATACTTTCTTTGGTATTGGTAATATCAGGCATTTGGTTTGTAAAGTAATAATAAGCACGGAAGCAATGGGCATCATAACCGTCAATCCAAATCTTTTGTTTGTTTGGGTCTTTGGTCAGTAAGGTATTAATACGGTCTTCTAACGCATTAAAATCTGCACCAACAAATAACCAATCATCAGGTGCTTGAAAGCATTGTTTGATGGTTTTACCATAAGTACTACCACTAGGTAGATTTTGTAAATTTGGATTACTACTGCTAAGTCTATTAGATAAAGTACCCCCTAAGTTAAAAGAACCATGCAGATAATGCCAATCATCTTTTTCTTGTGCTTTTTCAAATGCAGGAATAAAAGTAGATAAAATCTTTTGAACTTTTGCATATTCAAGTAAAGCAGTCAATAAACTTATGATGGTATCATCTTGGGTATGTTGAATTAGCTTCTCAATCGTACCTGCACCAACAGCAGGTTGTTTATTGGGTGTGTAATCCAGTATAGGTAAACCAAGATAATCATATAATAAGATAGCAAGGTGAGCTGTACTGTTTGGTTTAAACTGTAAGTCTTTGACTTTATCCATCGTATGTTGTTTGGTTTTAAGTTTACTATTAATCTTCTCAAGCTCTTTGGTTTGAAGTTCATGAGTAACTGCTTTGACATGCTCAGAAGCATAGATTTGCTCTAAAGCATCATTGGCTTGGTTTTGTAGTTGTTTTTTTACTATAACAACTTTATCCATATTCATTGGCATACCATGTAACTCAATCTGAATGATGGTCTTAATACTAGGTAGCATAATATGTTTATAAATACTTTCTTGATTGTCGCTAAGCATTTTAGGCTTATATTTATTAAATACCCAATAAGTTGCTAAGGTATCTTTTAAGTTATATTCCAAGACAGTTGCTAATGGGTGGTTTAATACATGTTTTACATCAATGGCATAATTACCAACAAACTCATGGCTTAGCTCTTTTAAGCCAAGAGTATTACCTTGAGTGTTATTCGTTGCTAAATAAGCAATAATCTTCGTATCTTCAATATTACGGCACATGGTATGTAAACCATGTAACATGCCTTTAAAGTCTCTAGGATTATCCATAAAACAATGATAGATAATATGCTTAATATCAAAAGTTGCATTATGAAAGATTAAAGTACCTTGGTAGGATTCAAAAAATAGCTTTAGCTGTCTTTTATTGATAACTTTAAAAGCACAGCCTTCATGCTGACTCCATGCAAAGGCAATGGAGTAAAGCTCATTATCTAACTCTAAGCCAGTGGTTTCAATATCACAAGCGAGTGCAGGATATTGTTTTAATCTAGCCAGTACATCATCAATCTCATCATCGGTAGGGTACAAAGCAGTTTTAATGATATTACCACGAGTAACATAATTACCTTGGTAATGCTCTGCTAATGTCTGTAATGTTAAATCAAGCTTAGTGCTTGCATTTAGGGTATAAAGTAACTGCCCATAATTGATGCCAAAGATAACTTGCAAATGCTCATAACCTTTTAACTTACAAGGCAGTACATAACCTAAATGTGTATCTGCTTTATTTTGTCCTGTTAGTGCCTTAAAGTAAGTTGCATCTGCTACATATAAGTATTCAATTCCATGATTGGCTAATGCAGGTAGTAGCTTTAAAATATTCTTACGAGCAGCAGAAATTGATAGCTTACCTTTTTCAGGATAAACCAGCTCTAAAGCCATTAATTGATTAACCCCTAATTTACTTAGGGGCTGTACATAGTATCTGTTTAGTTTGGTTTCATCAAAATAACTGCCTTTAATTAATATCGCAACATCAGGTTTTTCATGAAAATCACAACTAAGCATATAAACTCCTTAATAGTTTCATTTCTGCAATAATTTCTTTGAGAAATTCAGGAATGTGTTCATCAGTGCGTTTAACATCTGGTGGTCTTCCCATATATTCTTGAAATACTTCTACTGGAAAGAAATGAAATACTGTTTCATTGGGGTGTGTATGAGTCTGTTGAGTAATATATCTACTCATCTGTCTAAGATAACTATTGTAGCGATCTTCAGTCTCATGTAGGGAATCCACATAACCTGCTAATGATTTATGTAATAATTTAGGGGGATCTTTACTCTGTGTATTATGAGCAATGATCTCCCCTTTATAAATTGCAATTCTTGACCCAGTCCTTTCAAAATGTGTATCTAATAACTGGGTTAAGATGTCATTTTTTTGTTTAAGTAAGGGACTTAAAATATCCCTTATAATCTTAATACCTAGATGAGCTCTATCCCGTGTATTTGCCATTAGCCAATATCTCCTGTGAAATAGACTTTGTTTCTTGCACGGCTTACAGCAACATATAACAGTTTCAAAGCCATAGCAGGATTATTTTTATAAACAGATCTGTAACTGTTTAAATTGATGAATACTTCATCATAAGTACTGCCTTGGGATTTATGTACTGTACAAGCATAAGCGTATCTTAAGTGCCATATATAGGGTGGACCACTTCTAAGGGTCATCTGCTGCTTTGCAAGTTCTGTGTATACTTTATGGTTCTGTATAACTAATTGTTTATACATAGTGCCTGAGATATCTTCTAAACGAAGATCATAATGGGGTAGCTGTAGCTCTGCTGTACCATTAGGGTAATAACCATCAATACTCATAACAGTAACTTCACTATCTAATGGGATTATACTGCTATCAATTAACTTTCCACAGATAACCATAGTATCACCTACTTCAATTTCACGATTACCAGTAAGTTGTCTATTGATTTTTTTATTAGAAGCTTGTACTTGGTGATTGGTATACTGAATCACCTTAGCAGAGATACCTTGATTAAATGTTGAGATAATTTGTTTATCCCAAGCTTTTTTATCTAGATATAAAACTTCTTTATTATCTGCTTTAATTGTATGCAGTTTACCCTGTGTTGCTGATTGTCTTAGTGTATTTACAGTCTGTGCTAAGTGCGGTGCATTAGATTGTCTAACTGACTGCTCTAAGTGTACTGTTTTAAAGCCAGCATTAAATACAGGTGCATGATCCATACCTACAGGCGGTAATTGATAGGGATCTCCTATTAAAATAAATTGTAGCTTTGGTTCTTTGGAAACCAATTCACAGATATAATTTAATATTTTAGAATCTATATAAGAAGCTTCATCTACAACAATGACTTCCTTATCTATATTTGGTTCTAGATATAGAGTAAAACCATAGAAATCATAACCGTCTTTCGTAGGTCTGATCATAAGTTTACGATGTAATGTATCTACATGTAATTTAATTACTCTTGTTAATACACGAGCAGCTTTATGGGTCATAGCAGTAAATTCCCACCCTACTTTTGTGGTGGGCATATTGATTACTTTATTTAACTCTTTAATTGCTTTATAGTTGTCTATGACAGACTTAAGTAGCGTTGTTTTACCTGTACCTGCTGCACCTGATAAAACAATGATACTATCTTGTTTAAGCTCATTAGGCGTTAGAATGAACTCTAACAGCTCATTCTTAGCCAGTTCTTGTTCATTGTTAAGTACTATTGACATGGATTACACTCCCAAATGGTGCTTTAAAGCTTGGGTTATCAAAGATTACCCAGATTACTGGTTGTCTTGGTTTAGGAATAGCATCTTCATTCCAAAAATAACCATCAGTAATCACGAATAAAGCTTTGCTGTTTGTTTTCATAAAAGCTTCTACAGCAACTTCAGGACAAGTACCACCACATCCTTTAAATTTTAGTGTTGTAAACTGAGGTAGAGATTTAACAGTTGTATGGTCTTGTAGTTCGTGATCAAACTGTAGAATATCTAATTCTCTTGGTTTTAGTAGTTTAAAAACTGCGGCTACTTCACTTAGAAATTCATTGAATTGTCTTGGGCTAACTGATCCTGAAGTATCAATAGCAAAGCTAATCTTAGATAAAGAATTACCAGCTAAAGAAGGCAAATAGTACGCATGCGTTAATAGTCTTCTGTTTGGTTTACGCCAAGAATAATCAGTTTTAGCTAAGTCAAATAGATACTTTCTTAACACTGTTTTCCAGTTTACCTTTGGCTTTGTAAGCTCGTCTAATAGCCTTTGTACGCAATGTGGTACAGTACTACCTGCACCTTGCATAGAAGCCTGCAAAGAAGCTTGTATGGCTATTTCTTGAGCTGTTTGTGCTACTTCCTCAACTTCGTTAGGATCTGCATAAATAATGTCTTGTGTACTTAATTCTGAAGGAATATCTGAATCACCAAAACCAGCTTCAGAATGATTACTGATATTAGAAGGTAGGTTAGAAATGGTATCATCAGGTAAGTCATCATAGACTTGTTCTGCTGACCAATTAAGATACTGTTTGTCATAGAACCCACCATCAATCATGGTAAATCCTTGATTTACTAAAGTTGTGTTAATAACATAATCAGCAGCAATATTAAATTTCTTTTGGTCTCTTGTACCTAGTCGTGTCATGTGGCTAAGTAATATATGCAAAACTTCATGTGCTAATAAGAACTGTCTTTCTTCTTGGTTTAAACCTTGAAAGAATTTTGGATTAATTTCAATGCGTAAACCATTCGTTGCTGCTGTCGCTACTTTACCACTAAAAACAGTAGGTACACGAAGAATTGCATAAGCTAAAAAAACTGCTGATGGTTTACCCATCAGCATGATTTTTACTTTACTCAATTCTTTTTCTAGTTTCTGTAAATCCATGATATATCCTTAGATTTAGATAAAGATTTCACTTGCTAACGCTTTTCTCCATTCTGAAGTTTTAGTTACAAGGTTTGGATACTGTTTGACAATATAGCGTAATGCAACAACTTGCATTTCCATATTGAAGCGTCTTAGATAAATCTCTAACTTAGTATAGTTATTATTATCAATATTAGATGTTACCATAGATGTGGTTGCCCATTGTAGACCAAGCTCTGATGGTACTGCTACTTTCTCTGGATTATTGATAATATCTTCTAGTTTAGGTACTTTATCTGCAAGTTTTAGATATTGCATAAATTCATGTGCAATACCATCACCAATTAATGAAGCTAGTAATGGTAGATGAGTTGTATCAATGGTTTCTAGTTCTGATAGTACTTTAGATAGCATTTCCCATGTTCTAGGTGAAGCATACGGTTCAGTACTATCAGGATTAAACTTATACAAATGACTGGGCATGAAACCAAGAAAAGAAATAATACGAATATCAATATCATTGTCTAATGCCCAGTCTGTCCATTCTTTTGTGTTAGGTTCAATATAAAAATGAGCAAATCTTGAAACCAATGCACTTGATAGTGGATAGGTAATTGCATTATCTGTATCTAAGTTACCACAAGCGATAATGTAAACATCATCATGTAATTTATACTGACCTACTTGTCTGTCTAGAATCAGTTTATATGCTGCTGATTGTACGCTAGGTAGAGCTGAATTTAGCTCGTCAAGAAGTAAGAGCCACCCTTGACAGCCTTCAGGTACTTCTGTACCTTGGATTGGGAAAGTATTAAATGGTAGATACTGTGCTTTACCTTCATTAAAGTAAGGTAAACCATTTAAGTCGCTACTGTCTAACTCTGTTAGTCGTAAATCAATGACTTTTAACTTGGCTTTAGCTGCAACAGCTTTAGCTAAGCTTGATTTACCTAGTGCTGGGCTAGAGTGTAAAAAAGGAACAATCTTGTTGTTCAAGAGCGGGTACATTAGCTTTTCAGCTTGCTTAAGTGTGATATTCATAGTATTACCACCAATTTAAAAGATAGAAATTATGATTAGGTAACTGTTTCATACGGTCTATAGCTTGCCTTAGCGTTTCTATATCACCATCATACATTTTAGAGTATTCATCTTCTTCATTTACACCCAACACTGAGTTATTAAAGTAAGATTCTAAACTCATCTCAAAAAACTCTGATAACTCATCTTGAGTAATGGGAATGTATTCACAGTTCCCATTTTCATCAAGTAGGTAATCTTTTATGGATAAAAAATGATCACATAAAGGATAACATTTACGCCAATAAGCAATATTTTCTAAATCCTCTTCAAAGAGAATTCTATTTTCTTCATCAAGGTGATTATGGGTATCTTTATCTTCGTGTATTGCATATAAATATGTATCTAAGCCCATCATAAATCCTTAATTAAATTGTGTTAGTAGTTGTTCTGTATTATTAATACCCTTGGCTTTTAGAAATGTTAGCATCTTATTTTCTTCATTGGTTTTATACCAACTTAAGTTTACTAAGCCTGCTTCTGCTAATGCTCTTTTAACATTCTGAGTACTCATACCAGTATCAATAGCAATTTCTTGTACTGTACGGTTTGATTGAAATTCATTAGCAATCCAAGTAATTTCTTGTTTAGTTAGTCTCATAATATATCCTCAGTTGAGTTTGGTAGCAGATAAAAATTGCCATTGTTGGTTAGTCATGTCGTAATAAAAAGAAGTGATACATTCTTTTGTTTCATGATCACAAAACCAAAGATTAGGTTCTGTACGACAAGGAAATAAGGTAATTTTACCTTGTGGTAGTGTGCTTAATAACTGTGTTGTATTCATAGTGGTTTAAACTGTCTATTAATATAAATTAATAAATAAAAGTACCAAGAAAATAGTGATAGCATTTAGGGTATCCTTAGTACTTTTTTACGAATTTTAAGTAGTTAGGCTTTAGGTTTGGTTAAAATCAAAAAAAAAAATATGGGTAGCAAGCCACTGGCTCACTACCCATTTGAATCGTACACTAATCATTCATTCATAATGGCTTTAAAGCAGCCACAAAACCGCCAAAGGCGGGTACTGCTAGTTAATGCCATAGTTACTATTACGGATAATATTTGATAATGTTTTCTTTCCTACATTGACAGTGATTTCTGTTTGATACACTTGGCTTAATAAATCATCTAAAGTGTGTGATTCATATAACTCTACTAAGATATTATTGTAATGTTCACGCAATCGTTGCATATTGACAGGTGAACAAGCAAATGAATCATGGATAGTGATTACTTCAAACTTAGGATGACTTAATATGTGCTCACAGATGCTCGCTAGAGCTTCTCTAAGCTCATTTGAGACCTTAGTAATGGTATTGTAGTCAATAGCTTTAATAAAGCTGATAGAAGCGAAACCAGTGGCTTTAAATCGCTCATTAATCCATAATGTATCATCTACTTGTTTGGTTTGTTCTGCGTTAGTATGTAAGCGTAAGAATGTCTTAAGTTCACCTTTGTGATAGTTACATCTACGAACTAATTCACGCAATACGAGTGCATCTACTGAGTGTACAACATTAGCAGCGTTAGCAATACCCTTATCTGAAGCTATGTTTTCATAATAAGTTACTACTGGGGTATAGTTCAGTTCATTAATACTAACTCTTTTAGTAACTTGCTGCATAGTAGGAATATATGCTGTATGACCATCAGGTAATACCCAAGATTGCACTTGGATCTCTTGCCATGAGTTTAGTAACCACGATAGTAAATCCATAGCACCTGTACAACACTCATCCATAGCTTTGTAGAAATAAGGTAGTAACTGTTTACCAAATAACTCTTTTGGTTTAGCTTTACTGCCATATAGGCTTGTCATAATCGCTTTTTTAGCATCTTTACGACTAACTTCTACACTGTCAATACCATCTTGTTTTAATAGGTAATTGATATACTCAGTAATCTCTGTATAAGCATCAGAACGCTTATTAGGGTCAATCAAACCCGTTAAAGACATACCTCTTTTACAGTTAGTTAATAGACTCATTAGCTGTAACCCTGAACAGGTAGCATCAAATGCTACTGTATGTCCTGTAGGTATTCCTGCTTGGCTTTGTCTAAAAGCATGAACTGCTTTGGCATACAGTAATGGCTCATCTGCTGTACTAGTAAACTGTTCTAAGTCGTCTATATTGGTTTTAACCCAATCAATTCTGTCTTCATAATTTAACTTATCTAAGCCAAAGTGATTAGCTATATCAATAGCTAGGTACTGCATAGGATTAAATTGTTTCATGGTTTACTCCTAATAGTCTGTCTAGTTTCCAAAGGTTAATTAATTCATTAAATTCTTGATAAGAAGAGCAAACATAGTCTTCTTCACTCTTTTCATCTTCTGCTGAACAGAAGGAGTAAATAATGTTACCCTGCCTACTGTAGTAGAATGATCTAATAGTTTTAGAATTGGGTTGTAGTGGGACTAAAGCCCTCGAGCAAAGTAAAGACTTCTCTTCTTCAGTCAGACTTTCTACCGAGATACTAAGATACTTAATTTGATTATTTAGCATATAGACCTACCACATGGTTCATTCTGTTCTCTAGTACCATATCTATAAACTCATCTAGCGAGTCTATAAGGTCATATAATCTCTTAAGAACTTCTATAGTGAAGCACATTGCACTATCAGAGTTAGAGTAGTACACAATAGCTTTGGCGTTACTGGGTATATCTATTTGAAGTAATTCTGCTAAAATCTCTTTTTCTTCTTTAGTAATAGTATTAGCAGCTATGCAAATTGGATTTTTATGCAATCTCATTTTATATTCCTATTAGTTTATCTAAGCGATAGGTATAAATACCTTTAATCAAGGCTTTAAAATTAGGAAAGAACTTAATAGTTAAATCATCATCCAGTGAGAATGAATAACTAACGAGATAAGCTCTTTCTGTTTCTAAGCCATATATGAAGTATGTAGGATTAGGGTGATTAACATGTAGAATGAATGAATTGTTAATATGCTGATAATCTTTTTTAGATAATTTATCAGCGACAATAGCGTAATAATGATAGTTACTCATAAGCTATTCCTAATATTTGGTTTAATCTACACTCATTAACTATTTCCATGAACTCAGTAAACGAATTGACAACAAGAGCACGCTTATCTTTACCTAGGTGAATTGCGTTTTTTCCTAGCCAAATAAGTATATCCATAGACGGGTAGTAGACTATGCACTTTGAATTATTTTCGTAGAAGCTTATTAACTCAATTAACTGATCTTTTTCAGAGTCAGTTATGTCATTGAGTGATAGCCATATATACCTAAAGTTTTGTTCCATATAAATTCCATAAAGAAAGCCAGTAATATTTCTACTACTGTCTTAGCTAACAAAAACTACAACAAGAAGTAATCAAAAAATAAGCCTAAGTAACCTTAGGCTTATATTACTTATTGTGAAGCACATACTTCACAACAAGACATTATTGGACACCAAGAAGTTTCTTTGTTGCACTGCTCACAGTGCTTGTAGAAGTACTCAATGTCATTTTTAATAACTATATTGTACTCTTCTGTTTGGTATTGGCTATCTGCTTGAGACGGTTTTAAGATGAACATGATATTATCCTGTTAGTTAATTAGCATTATCTAATCTAGAAATGATGGTGAATGCTCTAAACTGGTTGGCATGGGTGTATCCCATAAGTCTTTAACATGTTTATAAAACATGTCGTATACGCCCATGGGTAAGCTATCAGCATTTCCCCTTAGCTTAAGTCTCCACATTAGCTCACCAATGTGAGCTTCCCTATCAACTCTGTCATAGCCATTACAATAGCTAATTTTATTGTAATTAGCTTTATCAAGCCAGTAGCACGGTCTAAATCTGTAAGCAGCTTTTGATAGAGCTGCTTCAAACTGTTCTTGGGTCATGTTTTCAATGATTGCATTGTTTAATTTTAGATAGTTAGTCATGCTAAATTCCTTAAGTTAATTAGGTTACAGTTCACCTGTGATTAGTTCTTGTTTACACAAGTTAATACAAGCTTTCTCATAGCTTGTACCTTGAGTGTTGAAGTGATAGCCAACAGTATAAATACGACCACGCTTATCGTATTTATGATTGAAGTAGAGTGGTTTATCTTTGATTATCTCAGTTAATACTTTAAGCTGTTCTTTGTACTTTTCAAAGGTAACAGCTTGGTCATAGTATTCTTGTTGGTCAATCGTATCTAATAGAGATAACTCATGTTCTTCTAACACTTCTCTAAACCAAGGTTTTTCAAAGTTCTGTATAACATAGTTGTCTAATACATATTTGTTTTGGTTTAGAATATTGATTACATCTAGAGATAGTCTTTGATTATGTTGATTCTCTTTATAGCCTAATACAACATGGTCATTGATGGTTAGATAACCACTTTGTTTGTTGTTGTTTACTGGCTTGGGTGGTTCTAGCATGGGTGGTAAGAAACATGATAGTCTAATACGCTTAGTAATTTCTGCATCTTCTGGTAGTACCACAAGAGACTCAATTAACCTAGTATCATAGGTCTTATTGATTGCATATAGATTAGTATGTTGAAGCAATGCAATTAATTCAGAAGCAGTCTTGATACTGTCTAGTTTAGACATATTATCTATAGCTATTTGAGAAGCTACAGATATATACGGTAATGGTTTTTGAGTAACCATTGTAATAGTAGTAAATATATCTACTACTAGTTTATGTATGTCTAATGTAGATAGTGCCTGTTTACGAGTATTTTTAGATTCATATTCAGATATTTCTATCCATTTATGGATAGCTTTAACAGATTGTTCTATCTGTTTACTAAAGCTTTTGATAATAATTTCACTAACATCTCCCCTAATATGCTTAGGGTGCATTAATATTTCTAGTTGTCTTTGATTCATTTGGTAACCTATACTGTCTATACTATAAAGCAAACCCACTAGGCGTAATTGCCTAATGGGTTCAAATCACAAAGGATGACAGCTTGTAATGCTGTAACCCTGTTGTGAGATTTGTCTACAAGCTTCTACTGCATTATCTGCCCATACGGTGGTTGAGAATCCAAGTGTTACGAAGATGAGATATGCTTTCATGGTACGATCCTTATATAAATAATAAACATAAACAAAAACCCATAAGCATTTGCTTATGGGTTTTATTACTACAAGTTGCTCAAATCAAAGCTAACAGTAGACTTACCACGCTCACGGTAAGTTGCTGTGCAATTTTGGATAAGCTTTGTTGCATTTTGCTCATCTTTCTGCACGAACTCTATAAGTTGGGTAAATTTGTCAAGGACTATATATCCAATTTGACGGTCTTGAAAATAGATGTTTACATAGTGATCTGCTGGCTCACGCTCAGCTGCTGAAGTGGTGTTAGTGCGAGTAGTAAATTCAGTCATGACAGTATCCTTATAAAATGAATGAATGAATGAGCACAATGCTCACCCAAAACCCAAAGGGTTTAGACAATTAGACCGCAAGGGAAACAGAAGGTAGGGTTTAGGGAAGGTTTAGGTAGAACAAAGGAAAAGTATTTTGTTTTTATTTTGTTTACATTTTTAATTAGTTGATTTGCTAGGACTTAGTGTTGTGTAATACTTATCAATGTAAGTGTAAGTGTAAGTATGCTGATGAAAGATAACAACTAATCAGAACTCTCAAAACTAGCACTAAATTTGGTAAGGTAAGTATGCTAAGAGTTATAGGTACAAGTACTCCCAGTAGTTATGAGTTGCTGAAACTAGCATGAAGGAATTTGCTAAAACTTTTCAACGCATTTACCGCACCTGTACTGTCTGCATTTGTGTCTTGTGTTTGTGTTTATTAGTGGTTAGCTGTTATTGCTAGTGATGGTGTTTGGCTAGTAGTTAGTTGTTAGTTCTAAGATGGCTAACCTTGATGATGTTAGTGATATGCTTTGGTTTACTTATCATTGGTTTAAATGAATAAGTAGTTAGTTACTTAGCTATGTTTGTATAGCTGGATGTAAAAAAAAAAGAGCCTAGCACTAGGCTAGACTCTTTTCTTATGGTAGCTGAACTTAATCGTAGAACTCATCAACCATCTCTGCAATCTCTTTGTTGAACTCGATAATGCCAACACCAAATTCTTTCTTGATGTCTTTATCAAGTTGTTTTACGGCTTTGCTACTCTGAGTAGTAGCGAGTAAGCCATAGTTCTTGGCGGACTTATCCATTGCATCCGCCGTACTACCTATAGTTGAGAACATCTTGCTAATCGCATGGAAGGCGTTGCCTAACCACGAGCGTTTCACTTTAGCTTTTTTCTCTGCTTGCTGTTCCATAATAAACTCCAGTTAATTACGAGCGACATTGCTCACCCTAAGCACGCCAGTGCTTAGACCTTTGTTTTAGGTAGTCAATAAGAATCCTTTTTCTTCCCCTAGGTAGGGGGGCGTACTTTACTTTTTGTCTGCTGACTGTCAGGATACTGTTACTAAACCAATTTATAATTTGTAGCTAAAAGTTGTCTAATACACTAAAAATAAATTATTGCTAGATAAATACCAAAAGCCTATATATAATAATGAAACATTAACAACACCTGTAGGATATGTTTATGTTTAACAAAGTATTTATGTTTACTGCTGGTTTAGCGTTAGCTATCAGTTCCCATGCCGATGTATATTTAGGTTCATATCAAGGGTATGAATACTATTTACTGCCTAGTAAAACCAAGCAAGTTACTAGGACTAAGTACGAAGTACAGATGGAGCGTTTTGTAGCTCAAGATAAGAAAGTAGATGGTTTAGCTAAAGGTAGTTATACACTGTATAGACGCTATATTGAGTGCTCAAACAAGACTGTCGCAACTATCAGTTGGGCAAATTACAATAAGCATAATAGGTTGCTTGATAGTAAAAAAATGAGCCATCTAAAGTATTATGATATATTTCCCCGTTCATGGGGTTCTGCTTTATATGATGAGATTTGTCGCTGATGTATAATCGTTTTGAAAATTGGCAACAGTGGAAATATTACTACCGTGAGCAATTAAAGCACCCTGCAGGCTTTGAAGAGATGTTTGTGGATAAGGTGTTAAGTCAAGTTGCTGGTTTAACGCCAAGTGATGTCATACCGCAGTATCACTTCGTAGATGATGCAGGGGGTAATCGTTATATTGATTTTATGGTACTTAATGAAGCCAAGGGCTACCATTTGGCAATAGAATTAGATGGCTTAACCAAAATCCAAAATGGCTATAACACACTGGATTATGTGCGTTATCAAGATATGTGGGTCAGGCAAAATGCTCTGATGCGTACAGGTGCTGTGCTGTTACGCTTTACCAATAAGGATATGTTTGAACGGGTGAATTGGGTGATTCAAAGTGTCGTTGATACCTTGGCTTCACAGCATAAACAATATACTACTCAGCAAGGGCTAATACAAGGATACCAAACACAGATACAAGCCCTAAAAAACCAAGCGACTGTTACACAACAAATGAAAGATACTGTGGCAATGCTACAAGAGCAGGTTACGCAGTTGCAGGTTAAACAAAGCAATGAAAGCACTAAAGAGCTTAATATACAAGAATGGGTGATGAAACCCATTCCCAGTGTATCTGAAATACAAGATGAGTATGCTCGTGAAGAGCAAAAAAGACTTGCAGCTATTAGTAATGCAAATATAGCAGTAACTACAAAACAAGGTAGCTCTTATAGATGGGTTTGGGTAATATTAGTAGTAGTTATCGCTATATTTGGGTATCTTGCATTAAGTGATGATTATGTTACTGCGGAAGAGTATATACCCCCAGCACCTGCAGCTACTACTCATGAGCCCTATACTGCTTATGTACCTGTGGAGAATGAAGTACTACCCATTACCCAAGAGCCTGTAAGTGAATATAAGACAGAGCAAGAGCATATACAGACACTTACACCAGTACAGCCTGAGCGTAAGATAGATGTGGTTGATATACCCAATCATGGTAGATCAGGTCGTATAGAGAACATAGAGCGTATGGATAAAGAAGGCTACAGTGAGCGTGGTACACTTACTCAAATGCCAAATGAGACAAGAGCAGATAGGGATAGGGGGTATTGATGGCTGATAAAGATAAAGCAAGTGTACTGACAGAAATAAGCCATGTCATTAGTAGTGCTGCTGAATCTATGAATAAATCCGTACAGGATTGGGCAGATAAAAGCAAACAAAAAAGATTAGAACGCACCTTTAGTGATATTAATGAAGCTATACACTTCTTGATTGATGGTAAATCTGTTGCTGAAGTAGAAAATTCTTTTAAAAATCATGCCTATTTAGATAATAAGGTGCAGTATAACTATCTAAAAGCAGGGAGATGGTTGAATGGTTACCCTGTATATGTGGACGATCAGCAATGGGTTAAGTTTGGCTATGATTATAATGGTAGGCACTGGGGTGTTGAGATTACTGACAGTCTTATGATTTTTGTAAGGGACGCTAATGACTGCAAAGAATATTACCATTCATACGCAGATCAGGTGAGACAGTTAGACGAAATGATTGATAGCTTTTATAACTAAAAGCACTAATAGCTTTAGTACATAAGAAAAACCCCTAAGATTTATGTCTTAGGGGTTTTTCTTTATACATTAAACTTATAAAGCATAGATTAATGATTTTTGTTATGGCTTCATCATTGGTGTTACATTATTCCCATCTTAGTTAATAGATGATGGGATATGACTTTAACCGTTGATGTACTAAAAAAGAGTTTACCTAGTAAATATAAAAGAAATGTAAATGATGATTTACTAGAGCATATTAATACAATTCTTGATCATCCTGAGTTATATGATGATTATCGTAATAACTTCTTGACTTATATTTCTGTAATCCAAGATGGTAAATATAAATTGGATGATTATCTTAATGCGATTAAATACTGCACTCATAAACTAATGGGCGAAAGTAACATAGATAGTTTTGTTAAGACTTTTCCAAATCGTTATCAATCTATGATTGCTAAAGGTTATACAGCTAAAGAGATGAGTGCTCATGTAGCTATGTATAACAAGAATAAGTTAGTTAATACGATTCTAGAACAATCAATGATACCTACTTGGGTACTAAACCAAGACTTGTATCAAAAAGCCATCAATGTACAAGCTGACTTAATGCTAAATGCAATGAGTGAAAAAGTAAGAAGTGATGCAGCTAATAGCTTACTTGTACATCTTAAACCGCCTGAAGTTAAGAAAGTAGAGCTAGATGTGGGTATTAAACAAAATGATGAGATTGAAGCACTAAGAAATATCACAGCTGAATTAGCATCACAACAAAGACGCATGATTGAAGCAGGTGTTATCACTGCAAAACAAAATGCTGAAACCAAACTCATTACTAAGGTGTATGACCATGAAGCATAAACCACCAGTGTATGATTTACAACTAACTGTTTTGGTTTTAATGATTATTATCTTTTTGGTTTGGGTAATACTGGGGGCAGTAAGCCATGGCTAATAAACAACCTAAAACAGTCAATGAATGGTTACAAGAAGTAGATTATAGTGATTTAGAAAATTATGTACCCAGTAAGTTTGCCATTGAATATGTAAACTTTATTAAGCTTGTCAATGGTGAAGAAGGTGAAGAAAATAAAACACCTATCATTCACTATAAGATGGCTGATTCTTTGGTTTCAGGTGATAGACAGATTGCTAATATGATTTTTCGTGGTGCAGCTAAATCTACTTTTTTGGGTGAATATTTCTTTTTGTACTTAGCTGTGTTTGGTGAATTACCTAACTTTGGTTCAGTAGATTTGGCTGTGTATGTAACAGATTCTATTGATAATGGTGTTAAGTCTATGCGTAAAAACTTAGAGTATCGTTGGGCAAATAGTGAGTTTTTACAGAAATATATCCCTGAGATTAAGTTTACAGATATTAGATGGGAATTTAAGAATATTAACGGTAAGACTTTAATTGTCAAAGCATATGGTGGTAAATCAGGTATTCGTGGTGTCAAAGAAAAAGGTAAACGACCACAGATTGCTGTTATGGACGACTTGGTTTCTGATGATGATGCAAGAAGTCCTACCGTATTAGGTGCAATTAAAGATACGGTTCATAAAGCCATTGAATATGCACTACACCCAACAAAATACAAAAAGATATGGCTTGGTACACCATTTAATGCCAATGATCCTTTATATGAAGTTGTTGAATCAGGGGCATGGAAGGTCAATGTTTATCCTGTGTGTGAAAGGTTTCCTTGTACTCGTGATGAATTCCGTGGTGCTTGGGAAGATCGTTTTACTTATGAGTTTGTCAATGAAAAGTATCAAACAGCTTTAGCTTTGGGTAAGGTAGATAGTTTTTATCAAGAACTCATGCTACAGATTATGAGTGATGATGATAAGTTAATTTTAGATACAGACATACAATGGTATATCTCAAATCACCTTATGGATAAAAAAGATAACTTTAATTTTTATATCACAACTGACTTTGCAACCAGTGAAAAACAGTCTGCTGATTATTCATTCATCAGTGTATGGGCTGTTAATCATAAGGGATATTATTTTTGGGTTGATGGTATTTGTGCAAGACAAACCATGGATAAAAACTTAGATGATTTATTCAGACTAGTCAGTCAGTATTCACCTTTATCTGTAGGGGTAGAAGTATCAGGACAACAAGCTGGATTTATTCCTTGGATTCAAAGAGAAATGTTCTCTCGTAATGTCTTTTTTACTTTGGCTTCAAACAGTAAAGATGGTTCTCTTGGCTTAAGACCCAATACTTCTAAACTTGAGCGATTTAATATCATAGTCCCTGATTTTAAGCTAAAACGCTTTTTCTTTCCTACAGATAAAAAACATACGCCAGCATTAAAAGAGCTATTGTTAGAGCTCTCACAAGCATCTGTAGGCGGTTTTAGGTCTAAACATGATGATGGTATAGATACAGTAAGTCAGCTGGCTATGATGACGATATGGACACCAAGCCAAGAAGTAAACTATCAAAAAAATACCCAAGGGATTTGGGAAGATGTACTACCTATGGAAAGTCATTCAAATTTATCTAGTTATATCGTATAAGGATACCAGCATGATTGTGCGTGAATATTTAGATTATTTATCAGAAACTGAATTAAAAAATTTAAACTTAACAGACCCTAAAACAGGGGAAATATCTACTCGTAAATTAAGTAGATTAATGCACTTATTACAAGCAGGGCTAAGAGAATTATCTACTCGTTTTGACTTGCAAAGTGAAAATATCCCTTATCACACTAAGACAGCAGGGATACATTCGTTGGATTTAAAACAAGCACAAAAGCATCACATTAGCTCTGATGTCTTAGCGGTAAATCATATCCTATGCGTTTATGCTCAGACAGATGATGTATTAAGTGCTAATGACTTAAGCAATCAGACTTTAGAGTACTTATCTGAAAAAGCATTTCAAGAAAAAGCATTAAAATTAAATCTGCAAGATACTTTATATAACCCTAATGAAATCATTCCTTTTTACTGCTTAGTTTCACCTACCAAATTACAGTTATATTCTCCTTATGATGTGGCTCACTATCTAATCAATGCTCGTGTTGTTTTGGGGGTAAATGATGCTCTACAACTGACAGATAAACTGCCTGTACCTACAGCCTATTATAATGCTCTTGGCTTATATATTGCTTCTGTGGCTTTTAGGGGTATAAATAACCAGTTAGATGGTGATATTAACGAATCCATGCGGTATTACCAAGCCTACCAACAAGAGATTATGATGCTAGAACAGCAAGGTATTGAATTAGATAACCAACCACAAACTCACTTATTTCATGCAAAAGGATTCATATGATTAACCCTGAACAGTTACAAGAACAGTTATTACAAGACCCACAAGCAAATCAAGCATTGCCTGATGAATTAATGGCTATGATGGGTGCAATGACAGCACCCAAAGAAGAGCCAAAGGCTCGTCAGTTTAAACAAGCTTATAGTATGCCTGATGATGATTTTAAAGCTTATGGTTATAGTAAGCTTGTCAAAGACGGTATGACCAAAACCAAAAAACAAAAATTAACTAACTGGCTTAATGAACCCAGTGTGCAAGATTTAAAGCATGATTATCAACATGCTCAATCTGCACAATCTAAATTTGTAAGTGATTTGGAGAAATGGCAACAGTTATATCAAGCTCCTAGGTTTGGGGGTAAAAATCATAAAGGCAGTCGTATTACCCCTAAGCTTATTCGTAAACAATCTGAATGGACAGCACCCAGTTTGTCTGAACCGTTTTTGTCTACAAATAATCTATTTGATGTCAAACCATTAACCTTTGAAGATGTAGATAGAGCCAAACAAAATGCACTGATACTAAACAGACAGTTTAATACACAATTAAATAAAGTATCACTGGTGGATAGTGTGGTTAGGCAAGTGGTTAAAAATGGTAGTTGTGTATTGAGAATGGGCTGGGTATACCAAGAAAAACAAATCACAGAAAAAGTACCATTATTTAATTATGTCCCTGTGCCTTTAGAACAACAAGAACAAGCCAATCAGCAATTAGCACAGTTAGAGCAATTAGCTCAAACAGAACCTGACAGTTATGAAGCATTGGCTGATGAAGTCAAAGCAGGCTATGAGATGAGTGTAGAAAAAGGTATTCCTTATATTGCTGAACCTGCTGGCTTTACAGAAAAACAAGCTAAGCGAGTGATTGTTAATAAACCTACTGTAGATATTTGTAACCTTAAAAATGTGTTCATTGATCCAACTTGTCGTGGCAATTTTGAAAATGCTCAATTTGTTGTTCATGCTTATGAATCATCATTATCTGAGTTAAAAAAACAAGGTATTTATCAAAACTTGGGTTATCTGATGGAACAACACGCTCAAGCAGATAATAGCATTGATAAACCCAGTGATGATGTCTTTAAATTCCAAGACAATGCAAGGCGTAAGCTCACTGTGTATGAGTATTGGGGGTATTGGGATATTCATGATAATGGTGAAACCACAGCCATTGTTTGTGCTTGGGTAGGGGATACAATTATCCGTATGGAAGAAAACCCATTTCCCAATGGTAAATTACCTTTTGTTGTTTTTAATTATTTACCTGAAGAAGAAAGTGTTTGGGGTATTCCTAATGCTGAACTGCTTGGGGATAATCAAGAGATTTTGGGTGCTGTAACACGGGGTATGATTGATTTGTTGGGTAAATCTGCAAACAGTCAAACTGCATTTCCTAAAAACTTCTTAGATTCAGCGAACAAAGTAAAGTACTCAACAGGTCAGGATTATGAATATAACCAAGGATTTGACCCAAGAGTACATGTACATACACATACTTTTCCTGAGATTCCTAACTCAGCCATGATGATGGTACACAGCATGAATAATGAAGCTGAAAGCTTATCAGGTGTCAAAGCATTTTCATCACAAGGTATCAGTGCATCACATTTAGGTGATAGTGCAACTGCTGCTCGTGGTGTTTTAGATGCAGTATCAAAAAGAGAGATGAGTATCTTAAGACGAATCAGTGAAGGGTTTATCCAAATGGGTAGATTCATCATGGGTATGAATAGTGAATTTTTATCTGAAAAAGAAATTGTCCGTATTACAAATAAAGAGTTTGTAACGATTAGACGAGATGATTTGGCTGGTGAATTTGATTTAACTTTAACCATCTCTACTGCTGAAGCCAATGAAAATAAATCACAACAATTAGCTTTCTTATTACAAACCGTAGGTAATACATTAGGTACTGGCTTAACTCAGTTAATGTTATCTGAAATAGCACACTTAAGAAATATGCCTGACTTGGCTAAAGCGATTGAAAATTATCAAGAACAACCTGATGAGATGGCACAACAACTACAACAACTACAGATGCAAAAACTACAAGCTGAGATTGAATTGATGAAATCACAAGCAGAAGAAAACCTTGCTAAAGCACAAGTACAAACAGCCAAAGTAGGTACAGAACAAGCACGAGCAGAAAGCTTACAAGGTGATGCTGATAATAAAGCATTAGACTTTGTAGAGCGAGACAGTGGCATAAAACAAGACCATGACTTAAATAAACAAGCTATGATTAATCAAGGACAAAATGAAAAAGAGATGATTAAACAACAAGGGCTATTAGACAGTCAAGCAAACCAACATGACTATAATGTACTAAGTCAGCTACAACAACATGACCTAAACCAACAAGCAATGACAAATGAAGCTCAAATGCAGTCTATTTTGCCACCAAATGCTCAGCAGTAAGCGAGAATACAATGATTGATATAAAGACACTAGAACAAGAAAAGATAGCCTTAAAACGCAAAATACAGCTATCTAGAGCGTTATCTAATTTAGAGCATAATAAAGATTTTGTTACTTTGTTTAAAATGTATTATTTTAATGAATATGTTTTAGATAGTGTTGCTAAATTATCTACTGATAAAGATAATCAAGCATCATTATATCTTGGCTTAGAGATGGTAAGTCAGCTACAAGCTGAGCTACTGAAAATTAAAACCCAAGGGGCAATGGCAGAACAGCAACTACAAGAACTATCTGCTATCCCATTAGATGAGTACCTATGAGATGAGTGAAATTGACTATAGCACATTAAGTGATGAAGAACTGGCTAAACTGGATTTATCCAATGTAGAAGTGAATTGGGATAATAGCCCAATCAACACAACACAAGATGAAAACCAAACAGAAGTAGAAACTAATGATAACTCTGATGAGACAGTGAATGAAGCAGTAACACAAGCTGATAAACCATCAAGTAACCTTGATACACAAAACACTGAAGCAACTGATACTGATGATGAAACTGTACAAACAGACACAGATGATGTAACTACTGATGAAGTAGCCAATGAGCAAACAGATTATCAAGCATTTTATGAAAAATTGACTAAGCCTTTTAAAGCCAATGGTCGTGAAATACAAGTACAAAATGCTGATGATATGATTGCTTTAATGCAACAAGGAGCAAACTACTCTAAAAAGATGGCACAGCTTAAGCCTAATTTGGCGTTAATGCGTACCTTAGAGCAACATGGCTTAAATGATGCAGATAAAATCGCTTATCTTGTAGACTTATATAATAAACAACCTGAAGCGATTGCTAAACTGGTTAAAGAAGCTGATATTGATTTATACAGCTTTGATACAGACCAAGCAGAAGCGTACACACCAAAAACTGTGGTCAATGAGCCTTCTGCATTAGAAGATACCATTGCAGAATTGTATGGTAATCATGAAACTTTTAAAGATGTGGTAACAGACATTACAACACTATGGGATAAAGAATCAAAGGCAATAGTCAGCGACAATCCTGAAATCCTAAAAGTAATGGCAAAACAAGCAGACGAAGGTATCTACCAACAAATCATGTCAGCCATTGATTATGAAAAAATGTTGGGTAGATTATCAGGTGTTCCTTTCTTACAAGCTTATGAGCAGGTAGAAGCTCGTATATTACAAGCCAATCAACCTGCACCAAAACAAGAGCAAGGATTTACTGCACCTAGACCACAAGCCAATCAAGAACAAGTAAACAGTCAAAACCAAGCACAAAAACAAAGAGCATCAGTACCTAAGGGTAGTGCAAGCCAATCTAATGCTGGTTTTGATCCATTAAAGTTATCTGATGAAGAGTTTTTAAAATTCTACAATCAACAAAAATTCCACTAATACAAAGGAAAACTTAATATGACTATTGTATATAACAACGGTACGAATCCATCAACGGTAGGGGCAACTCAATTAAATCCCCATGTTTTTGAGCGTAAAGCTTTACTAGATTCACTAGAAGAAGCTTATTTTGGTCAGTTGGCGGATAGCCGTACAATGCCTAAGAACTCAGGTACAGTGATTAAGCAATACCGCTACTTCCCTGTTATTGATGACCGTAACTCTAATGAGATGGGATTAGATGCCAAAGGAGCAAAATACGCTCATGGTAATCTGTATGGCTCATCTAATGATGCAGGCTTGATTGCTGATAAATTCCCAGTACTAGGTGAACTGGGTGGTCGTAAAAACCGTATTGGTATGACTCGTAAAGAGATTCAATCTAATCTACAAAAGTTTGGTGTATTTTATGAGTACTCAAATGATGCTGTGAATTTTGATTCTGATGCTAAGCTACTAGAGCATTTGGAGCGTGAGACTACCAATGCTTGTATGACTATCTATGAAGATAAACTACAGCTTGATTTATTGACTAATGCTGGTTTGGTCAAGTATGCAGGAACAGCCACACAAAACAGTGAGCTATCTCATGGTATGGAGCTTAAGTATGCAGATTTGGTGAAGCTGGGTATTGATTTGGATAAGAACCGTTGTCCTAAACAAACCAAGATTATCACTGGTACACAGCTAACAGATACTCGTACAATCCCTGATTGCCGTATCGCTTATGTTGGGTCTGAACTTATCCCAACCCTAGAAGCCATGGTAGATTATCATAACAAGCCTGCATTTATCCCTGCTCATCAGTACGCAGCAGGCACTACTCTACTAAAAGGTGAAGTAGGACGAATTGCAGGTTTTCGTATTATTGTTGTACCACGCATGATGAAATGGGCTGGTGTGGGTGCTAATGCTACTAACGCAGCTTACTATAAAACTGGTAGTAAGTATGATGTATTCCCATTCTTAGTTGTAGGTGATGAAGCATTTACTACCATTGGTTTTCAGTCAGGTGGTGGTAGTGGTAAGTTTACAACCATCCATAAAAAAGCAGGAGAAGCAACAGCATCATCTGCAGACCCTTATGGTGAAACTGGCTTTACATCTAAAAAATGGTGGTATGGTTTTATGCCACAGTATGTAGAACGCATTGCACTACTTAAAGTCGTTGCAAAAATGTAAGAAGTAAAAGATAAAACATATACCCTATATTGGGGGTATATGTTTTATTGGTTTAATAAATCATTTAAGGAATATTCTCATGACAACAGAAAACCAAACAAATAAAAGCCAACTAGAACAGCTAAAAGAACAAGCAGATGATTTGGGTCTAACTTACCCAAGTAAAGTAACCATCAAAGCCCTAAAACAAATGATTGCAGAAGAACTACTAAAAGACACAGACGCAGATAACTCTGAACAAATCCAAGCAGTAGAAGATGAAAATCTAAAGCTTGTGCATGTGATTGTTACTTCTATGAACTCACAAAAAGCCAGTATTGGTTTTGAGACCTTTCAAGTAGGTAACTCTGTGATTGGTTCTATTAAACGAGTTGTACCACTGGGTAAACCTTGGCTTGTAGAAAATATCATTTTAAAAGCCATCAAAGATAAACAGTTCCAACAGTTTATTGAGCGAGATGACCCAAACAATCGTAATAATAAGATTGTAGAGTCTAGATTAGTACCTGCATTTGCGATACAAGAATTACCACTACCAACACCAAAAGAGATTGAAGAGCTGGCTAAACGACAAGAAACTCGTGAAGTTATTGACTGATTAATACAAAATAAAGGACATCAAAAATGACAGTAAATATTCCAAATAGTCAGGCACTGCCTGACTTTAATATTAATGAACTTACTCATGGGACATTGGACGGTACAGGCGTTTTTGATGTTCTGATGGATGCTGTAAAAGCCCATTTACATGAAGAGTTTCAAGCTGAACGAATCAGAGCAACAGACTATGCCAATGCGTATATCCGTAGTATGGAAGTTGCCCTACAAACCAGTAGCCAATATGCACTCAGTAAAGCTAAACTGGGTGCTGAACTAGAGCTTATGGCTAAAGAGATACAGAAGGTTGATACAGCAATTAAAACAAGCCAGTATCAAGATTTACTAATCCAAGCTCAAACAAAACAAGTCTTACAAGAGGCTGAGAATATCAAAGCAAAACTGCCTAAAGAGATTGCTTTGATGGATAAACAAGTAGAAAAAACAACAGCTGATATTACTTTGGCAAATAAAGAAGTTGAGTTGGCAGTAGAGCGAATTAATTTAGCTCGTGAAGAGATTGGACAAAAGACCACACAGACAGAATTAATGCGGTATGATCTGACACAAATTAAACCACAAGAACTAAAAATCCAACAAGCAGAAGTTAATATCAAACAAAAGCAAATTCCTATCATGGAAAAAGACATTGAAGTTAAGAATAATCAGATTGCGATTGGTTTGGCTGAAATTAAGCTAAAAGAAAAACAATTACCCTTAATGGATAAAGAGATTGAGTTAAAACAAAATCAAGTAAACATAGGTATAAAAGAAGTACAGCTTAAAGAAAAACAACTTCCATTAATGGAACAAGAAGTTAATCTAAAACGAGAACAAGTTAATATTAGTAAAGAAGAAGTGCTGATTAAAAAAGCACAATTACCTATGGTTGAAAAAGAACTATTACTAAAAGATGAACAAGTAAAAGCGACTAAAGTTGAGACATCATTAAAGCAAGCACAACTGCCTGTTATCCAAAAAGAACTTGCTATCAAAGATGCCCAAATTGCAGGTATTCAGGCAGATACTGGTTTAAAACAAGCACAAGTTGCCATTAGCCAAGAAGATATTAAACTAAAACAAGCACAGCTTCCATTAACCCAAGCTCAAACAGAGCAAGTAAAAGAGCAAACCAAACAAGTTACTGCACAAACCAAGACAATCAATGATAAGTTACCTAAAGAACTATTATTGATGGATGCACAGACAACAGTAGCTCTAAACCAAGCAGAGCATGAAACTGTACGCAGGCTATTGACTACTCAACAAGCAGCAACTCAAACTGAGCAAACTAAGCTTGTTACCGCACAAGTAAGTAATATTACTGCTAAGACACCTAAGGAAGTCTTGATGCTAGATAGTCAAATTAGTCAAGCTAATGCACAGACTAAGAGTATTAATGATAAACTACCTAAAGAGATTGGTTTATTGGCATCTCAAGACCTACAAGTCAAAGAGCAGACTAAACAAATCACAGCTCAAACCAAAGTCATCAATGATAAGCTGGTTAAAGAGCTGGCAATGTTAGATGCTCAAACAGTACAAGTGAATAAACAATCAGAACAGATTAGTGCAAAACTACCTAAAGAAGTGCTAATTTTGGATAGTCAAAAAGCAATGATAGATGCACAGCGTTTAGGTCAATTAGAACAAAACAAACTGACAACAGCTCAAGCGTCTAATATCACTACCAAGCTACCAAAAGAGTTGTTATTGCTTGACGCACAGACACTACAAACCAATAAACAAACAGAGCAACTCACTCAGAAGTTGCCTAAAGAGTTGTTGTTATTGACTGCTCAAGAAGCACAGATTAAAGGACAGACTGCACAAGTAACATCACAAACTGCTCAGATTGTGGCACAAACTAATGCAATTACAGCTAAGACACCTAAGGAAATTCAAGTACTTGATAGTCAGATTGGACAAACCAATGCACAGACATCAGCCATTACAAGTAAGCTACCAAAAGAGATTGCACTACTGGCATCTCAAGACCTACAAGTCAAAGAGCAAACGAAGCAGATAGCACAGCATATCTTGGTAGAACAAGCACAACAAGAATTAACTAGTACTAATGTAGCCTTGGTTTCAGCACAAGCAAGTGCTATTAGTAATAAACTAAGTCATGAGATTGCTTTGATGGATAAAGACCTTGTAATTAAAGATAATCAAGTGCTACAGCTAGAGACAGATACTGCCTTAAAAGCTGCTCAAATTCCTTTAATGACAGAAGAGCTAAAAGTAAAACAAGCTCAAGTACAGATTGCTCAAGGTGAGCTTGAGATTAAACAAGCACAACTACCCTTAACCCAAGCACAAACAGCACAGGTGCAAGAAGAAGTCAAAGCAATTACACAACGGATTAAAACAGAAGTAGAGCAGACCAAGCTTATCCAAGCAAATGCTAGTCAAGCAAATGCTCAAGTGGCACAAATCCAAGCACAAACAAGTAGTATCACAACAAAACTACCTAAAGAAGTAGAAATGCTGACTGCTCAAAAGGATATGGTCAATACACAGCGATTAGGTCAAATTGAACAGACTAAACTAACCCAAGCACAAACAGCACAGGTAACAGGTCAAATTGGTTTAATTAATGCTCAAACCACCACAGAAAGTAAACAAGGTGCTTTGGTTGATGCTAATAAACTGATGGTAGATGCCCAGCGTAATACACTAAACAGTAAAACACCTAAAGAACTATTAGCGTTAGATGCACAAACTGGCTTGACTAACGCACAAACAAACCAAGTAACAAAACAAGTGGATCAGCTGGTAAAACGACTGCCTAAAGAGCTATTGGTACTAGATGAACAGGTCAAGCTGACAACAGCTCAAGTATCACAAGCTAACGCTCAAACCAATCAAATTAGCAGTAAGTTACCTAAAGAGTTGTTAGCTTTAGACGCTCAAGTAGCACAAACTAAAGCACAGACCAGTGCCATTACTGCAAATGTGAATCCTGATTTGGAACTAAAAGCAAGCCAAAAACAACTCACATTAAACCAAGCTCAACATGAAGTTGCTAAGTCTGCATTAACCACAAAACAAACATCTGTACTAGATGCTCAAGTGGCTTTAAATCGTGCTCAAGTAGATCTACAACAAGCCCAAAAAGAACTGACACGCTATGAACTTCAAAATATCAAACCACAAGAGCTACAATTAGCCCAGCAAAAGGTCAATGTGGCTCGTGAAGAAGTGAAAGTCAAAGCCAAAGAAGTTGAGAGAATTCCTGCTGAGATTGCTCAAATCACTGCCCAAAAAGAGCTATATAACCAAAAGGTTATTACAGAAAAAGCACAAACAGATGGTCAGTATATTAAAGCAAACTCTGTTATGGATAAGAACAATAAAGTACTAACAGCACAGGCTAAGAGCTTTGATAATGACAGTAAACTTAAGATGGCAAATATCATGGCTGATGTATGGAAAGTACACCATACCAATGCTGCTGATCAAGCTGTACCTAATGATGTCAATAAGCTAAATGCGTCTAATATTGGTCGTGTGATTGAAACAGCCATTACAGGGGTAACTTCAGCATAATCTGTAATTAACCAGTCCTTACAATAATAAGCTAAAGTAGCAATACTTTAGCTTTTTTATTGGTTTAAATAGGTAGGTTATGAGTTTATTTAAAAAGAAAAAGACATTTACAAATACAGACAGTGCTTCTTTATTTGATCCTAATCAAATCAGTGATGCAAAACAGGTTAAGAAGCAAGCGGTTAAACAATGGGTATTTGAAGGTTCACAAAGACCCTTACATGAGTATTTATTAGCGGTTAGTCAAAATGGTTTAAAAAGTAGGTGGGATAAATTATATGAGCTGGTACAAACCAAAAATATCTATAGTGAGTATCGTTGGGACTATGGCAGCAATAGCCCTATGGGAAAGCCATTGCCACAATTAAACTGGAAAAAATCAGCGGAAATATATCTAAGAGAAAAATTCCCAAACCAAATAGATAAATTTTTGCACATAGACCATGGAGACTTATGGGAATTACCTAGTGTAGATGTTTGGGCAAGAAAGCGTTTTAGATTTAGACAAGTCAATAAAACGGATCATAATCATGAAGTACTCATACAAAGTAACCCAAGATATGTGGTGGTATTGGTGGGCAATGATTATAACCTACACTCACGGCATCTTGATTCTAGTAGTTATGTTAATAAACCTAATTATCACTATCTACACCCTAAGAATCGCTCAAGTCGTTCACACAATTATAGTAGGGCTTATAGAACAAAATTAGAAACAAATCCAAGACAGATTAGAGAATTAGCTAATTATCCTAGAGTAAAGCCTTTATCTAGAGAATCTTATACCTTTGTTAAATTTCTAAAAGAAGACTACGATAAAATCATGCGTGAAGCTGTAACAAGAGATACAATGCCTATCGCAGAGCTGATTGGGATAGATGCTAAATCACTACTGCCTAATATCTCTACAAACTATGTACCTACCCCTTATCCTGATGATGAACGAGATACAAAACCTTATGAATGGTTTGGTGCAGAGTATATAGATAAACAAGGTAATGTACAAACCTACTATGAACATATCCCTGATTTAAGGGAGCATCTCATAGGGGTACATGCTTATGTAGATATCACTGATATACCTATTGGTCAATATCCCCCAATACCCATACGAATCTCTGATCATGATATGGATAAGGATTTACAATTACTTTCAGGAAACTCTTTGTTGGGTAAATTGTTTTTAAATAAACAAAGACGCACAGAACAATTAAAACAAAGCCATGAGCGTATCGCCTATGACCGTGCTTATGCAGCAGAAGCATTAGCGGTACTTGGGTATGATATTAAAGAATTAATTTCTAGTTTTCGTGATAGTGTGGGTGCTGATTGGGGTAAATTAGATGATGTATGGATACATTTGAGCGTACCGTTGCCTTATGATAAATCAGATTTTGATGTACCTGTAATACATAAATACTGGCATCTATATAACTACATGATGTTTAAGTTTAGGATAGCAACTTACTTTAATTCTGATTATTATGCAAATTATCGTCCATTTACCTATATGTATAGCCTACCTACAGAGTATGATGGTATTAATGACAATCTGTTTTGGAAACAACACGGTAATCCTTTTACTCTTCAGTCAAACAGATTCAAGGTGATGACATTCAACCGTGAACACATAGATGATTTTAGAAGTAATTTTATCAGGTATAACTCTCCAGTTAACGAATATGAACTAGGACATAATACTGAGGAAATGGCTCAGCGAATAAACCCAAGTAAAGGCAGTACTTTTGATATCCCCAATGAGCTACTAGATATCAGAATAAACCATCAGACGAATGGTTCATATACAAGACCTAATGATTATTGGTTTGTGCCTTATAACTTATATCCTTATAACAGAATCCCTAAAACAACAAGAACCCCTATAGGTAAAAGCGTTGGCTTAATTGCTTCAACATTATATGGTAATAAGGTAGTAGGCTTTGAAAATACATCAGCCTATCATAGCTTACCTGTCATACCTTATTTACTAAAACAATTAACCCGTCATGAACAAGATGAATTATTGCAGTATGCAATGCAATTACATATCCGTACAGAAGAGACAGTAAAAGTATATCGTGGTTGGGTTAAGCCATTTGTTAAGTTTGGTGCTGTGATTGTTGGTATTGCGGTTGCTATTGCAACAGCTGGTGGTGATGGTGGTAGTACTTATGCAGCTTTAGTGGCGTTGGCAAAGTCATTGGCAGTAAGTCTTGCCATTAATTTTGCAGTAAAAATTGCTGTTAAGATAGGACTGGTTTCACCCAAATTAGCTGGCTATTTACAACTGGTTATTACAGTGGTTATGGCGGCTCATGGTGCAAATTGGGATTTTAGTAAGCTTATAACCGCACCTAATATCATGACAGCAGTAAACCAATCATTTAATGCTTATAACAAACAAAAAGCTCATGAACTGGCTGAAGTATATAAAC
>ERZ1023203.29-NODE-29-length-63987-cov-18.505146_pt1 | contig 63987 bp, 51 predicted proteins | sample MGYA00380444_ERZ1023203 | MGnify/ENA primary metagenome ERZ1023203 (study PRJEB33173, sample SAMEA4830386) | metagenome | study: EMG produced TPA metagenomics assembly of the PRJEB25223 data set... | reverse complement strand
TTGCTGGTATTATCAATCATGAACTAGGATTCTAGTTTTGCAGGAAGTCTATTGAAATACTAAGCCTACACACAGACTGATTCCAATTGTTTTTTAGATTTCAATTTTACCATTCTTCATAGTCAAAACCATCATAATCTGGATATTGTTCTGGCGACGTTCCAACCGAACGTACGAGATAAACTTCTTCGTCCTCTGTCTCGATTTCTCTCAGCACTTGGCATTCAAAACGCCATTCATCACCGAAGTCGAAAATAAACTTAAATTTTTGTTTGACACTTAGGCTATCCAGATAGACATTTTCTGTGTAACGTTCTTCAACATCGTCACTAACAAAGCTAAGAAAGTAAGAATCTGCATGACTCCACTCAACATTATCCATGAAAAATGTGTGAGCATGATCATTTGCAAAATCAAAACTCCATAAAATCACATCTGCTAGTTCCGCTAACGTTTTTGTTTTTGGAATCTATATATGTCGGTAGCAACCTTTTTTAAATTTGACGGAAATGATCCAAGCTTCTACAGATGCTGGCTTTTCAGCTTCTATTTCTTGTTTTACTAATTTTAAGTGTAGCATAATACCTCCAATTGCTCATCGATAGAATTGCTCTTAGGAAACATTCACTTTCTGCTATTTTATCATAAGTTTGTCTAACTGTAGCATTTGAAACCAGATAATTCTTCTGTTTCACGCGAAACACCCTGCGCCAAGCAAGGTGTTCTTGTTTTTATACTCAATGAAAATCAAAGAGCAAACTAGGAAGCTAGCTGCAGGCTGCTCAAAACACTGTTTTGAGGTTGTAGATGGAAGCTGACGTGGTTTGAAGAGATTTTCGAAGAGTATTAAGTCGTATAAATCGTCGAAGCTGTCGCAATGGTATGCCATTGGTTGGCTGTTGTGGCTGCGAAGCCCTTGTCTGCGTAGAAGTCGTTAAATGGCAGGATTTCCACTTCTAGTTCGTCGATGCGGTCAAGCTGACCAGCCAGATAAGCCTCTATGCGGCTTTCTGCTCGTTTGATGCGTTGCAAGAGTCCGCCCATACGGATGTCAACTGTATCCAAGCCAAAGACCTTATTTTCCTTCAGCCATTGGTGGCTAAAGAGGGCATGGAAGTGCTCAATTTGGCTTCTGAGTTCTGGTAATTCTTGTCTGGCGATTTCTTGCAGACTTTCTTTATCATCCGCTTGATAGGCCTGACGAATACGTCGTCCCACATCCACTTTGCTACTTAAAATGGCATTCAACTGAGCCTGAGTTTCAAAGAGGTAAGAGTAAGCACCAGCTTTTTCTTTGATTTCAGCAAGTGTCTCAGCAGCCTGAGCGAAGTGCGGTTTGTCCTGTTCAGGTGTCATGTGTCGGTCAAGGATCAGACAGAGAACATCCTGATAAAAGACATAGCGGTTGGGATTGATGCCACTAAGATTGTCTGGCAGGTCTGGCAAGAGGTTGGCTAGGTCAATCTGCATAAAGTCCTCAACCGATAGACCAGTATTAGTTTTGAAGTGTGCAGACAAACGGTCTAGGTCATTGCGATAGCTGAGTTCTGCCCAGATTTGCAGGCTTGGGAGAATAGAAAACTGGGCTGTTTCACCACCATTGTCCCCCCAACCAGTCACGATGACTTCTTTGATCTGATTGGCACGACAGGCTTTATTGGCCTCGATAGCCACTAGACGGCTGAAATGGTTGTTGGGTGTGAAACCAATCCACTTCCAAGCACCACCTGCAAAGGCAAGATCATGACTAATCTTGTGATGGTTGCGGAAATTGCGATTGTATTTTTCCTCACTATCCTGATAATAGTCCCAGTAAACCAAGGTCACACGGTCTTTTAGACGGTCTAGGTAGACACGAGTGTCTTCTGGAATTTCCACATCACGGTCGTACTGGCCATCCGCTGACATAAGTTTAAAGAACATATCGCTCCACATCTGGCAGTGGAAACCATATTTATCAGCAATATCCAGCACGCGCTCCAAGTGTTGGCACATGAGGAGACTACGATCCACCACACCGTTTAGAATCAGGTAGCGTCCCAAACCAACCAAGTGGGCTTCGTCCATCCCGATATTGACCTTGCGAGTCTTCAGTTTAGATAGAGTAGCAAACATGCCGTCAATCAGGTCATAAACCTTTTCTTCGCCAATGAGAAGAATATCCTCCACATCACGGAGCTCCTGGACTTCTTTGACACCCCATTTGACGAAGGCTGACAAGTGGGCCAAGGTCTGGATACATGGCACAAAGGTCATGTCAAACTGCTGGGCATAGGTTTCGATTTCCTGCAATTCCTCAGCTGAGTAGGCTCCACGGAAATAGCCAAAGTAAGGTTGTCCTTCAATCTGGTAGGTGTCTTCCATGTAAAGCTCAAAGGTTGAATAGCCCATGAGAGCCAAGACCTCAATCATCTGCTTGGCAGAAGCCACATTCAGCACCGCATTTCGAGAACAGTCTGCCATATAGGCTAAATCTTCATAAGCTGCTTGTTCCTCAATCTCTACCTTGTCACCTTCTGCTAGAGCTGTTACCAACAAGGACAAGGCACGATAAAGTTGGTGAGGTTTGCGGTAGGTCAATTGATAGTGACCTTCCTCACCCTCGATAGAGATAGAGGCTTGGTCAGACTGAGTGACAGCCACTTCCACATCTGGTAGAGAAATGTGACCTTTTAAAACCTCAATAGCTTGCGTTTGTTTGGGACTAAGTCCTGTAAATCTTACCATTGCTTTTCCTCCTGTAGCCAGTTGACAAGGGCACCGTAGAGATTGGCATCTGCGTGATAGGTGCAGGCCTGGATAACTGGTGCGACCGTGTATTCTTCGTAGGCATCGACAAAGTTATCAACAGCCTTCTTGACACCTTGGATAAAATCTGGATTTTGACTGATAGAGCCACCCAGACTGATGACATCTGGATCGATGAGATACTGGATATTGAGCAAGCCTTGCGCCAGATTGCGGTTCATGCGCTCAATGGCTTCTTGACAAAGAGCATTACCAGCTGCGGCCTCTTGGTAAATCTTGCGACCGTCCCAATCAGTATGACCAGATTTTTCAATCACGTATCGTACCATATTCCCAGTTGATGCTAGTTGCGACCAGTTATTAAGTTTTTCAGCAGGGGCAAGGGTTGTCATGTAGCCAAATTCTCCACCCAGACCGTGGCGACCTCGATGAAGTCTACCATTGATAATCATGGCTCCGCCAATCCCTGTCCCAATCACGACACAGGCTGCATTTTCAAGCTCTGGATGAGCTAGTAGTTCACTGAGTCCAACGCAGTTGGCATCATTTTCCAGATGGACAGGTAGCTGATAAGAGCTAAGCGCCTCATACCAAGAAAAGCCATGGATGTAGGGCACCGCACTGAAGCCATCAATCACACCTGTCTCTTGATTGACCGCACCTGGAACGCTCATAGCAATCCCACTGTAATCCTGTTCTGACAAGCGTTGATCTAGCCACGCTAGTAAATCCTCCAAGTTTTCAGGCGTTGAAATACTTGTCTTATCCAGTATTTTCCCATCAGGAGTCAGACTGGCAAACTTAATCCCAGTCCCTCCGATATCAATCGTTGCAATGGTCATTGTTTTTACCATAAAAAGGGGCGAATCAGCAGTTAGTTCTTACTTTTTCGCCCCTCCTTTCTTTTGATGTTTACTTTTTGAAATTAAATTTCTTCTTTTTTGATGAATTCTGTACGAATCTCTTGTGGAGCCAATAGTCCTGAATGAACTGGATATGGTCGCTCAAGTAAGTCAAGAATGGTTTGTTGATGTTCTGATATGCGCACATTTTCTTGACTCATATTATAGTAACGGAGGACATAGCCTTCTTCATTTTCCGCCACTTTAAAGGCTGTTGGACAAACTTGCGGTATGCTGAGAACAGAATGGCTCAAGAGGCTACCAGTCGCAACCACGCTTCCTTCCTGTCTAGCAAGCTGAAGGCTGGTAAACGGTGTCTGCAAGGCTTTGGCACGACGATAGGCTGAGAAGCGTTCTTGGGCTTGGTGGCATTCAAGTGCAAACTCGACTTCAAACTCCCGCAAGCATTGTGCTTCTGGCGTTGGGAAGTAGCCCCAGTCACCTAGCTCACCTGATGCACGCAAAATGGTCACGGCAATGGTGTTATCCCCAAGGATTTCGTATTCATTCAATCCCTTATTGGATACAGTCACCCCTTTTTCATCGTCATACAGACTGACAAAAGCTTGTTGGTGTTGAGGATTTTCAGGGTTTTCCCATGAAGCAGCTGGTTTGTTTGGTCGTGTCACCACCTCATAGATACTTTCAGAATCATTGCTTGGACGCGTGTTATGAGTCTTGACCAAGAGACGGATACGGTGATCCTTGGCAGTGTTAGTAAAGCGAGTCTTGAAGCGGATTTGTGGATTGTCAACGAAGACAGTCAACTCAGTTTCCAGAGGAATGTTTGTCAATTCTTCTGACCGTCCAGCCTCACGCTTCATAAACTCGATGATACCTTGTTGCTCTTCTTCTAGCTTTTCATCCGCACTGACAGGCACGGTCAATTCATGTTTGAGCAAGATTTTAGCATAGCAAGCTGTGTTTTCCAAGACCTCGTGGCCCTTAAGCTCTGCAAAGATTGGCTCTGTTCCTTTTGGTTGGAAATAGATATACTCGTTTCCGATGTCCCCACGGTCTTCAAAGCGGATAAAGTCTTCATAGGCTTCGTGAGTTGTCTTGTCATAGACTGTGATGTTGTCATCCACACTCACCGTTACGAATGGTGTATCAATCACTCCGTTTTGGTAAATACCCTCACGGTGTTCTTGTTTTCCTTCCAGCAATTGGAAGGTTGTCCAAGAAAGCGGCGCTAGGTGAACTGGAATGGTCACGCGCACTTGTCGAGCAATACGAGCTTGGCGGAACTTATCTTTTGGTAAATCGTACTCAAAATTAGCTCCGAGGTCTTCGATTGTAGCCTCTACAGGACGACCATCCAAGTCCTCCACACGGTAACTTGGCAAGATAAGAGCAGCCATCTTTTTGTAGCCTTCTGTTGGGTGCAATTCCTTGAAATCACAAGTCGCCACATCAATCACTGTGCTGACAGTATCGACCTTATCATGCAAGCCTGTGTTAATGACAGTAAAGAGATAGTCACTTTGAGCCTTATCCGTAGCAATTTTACCCTTCCACTCGTTGAGCAAGTTACTTTTAACAAAGTTTCCTACTTGGTTGACCTTGGCAAAACGCGTTTCCATCTCGCGGTGAACTTCGTCCACGCTACAGCCACAGATACTATCATGTGGCGCATTCTGCAAAAGTGTTTTCCAAGCATAGGTCAACTGGTCCTTGTGGTTGTGTCCACCAGTGATAATAGTCAAGGGTTCTACCACTTGCTCTAGGAGGTTGCTATTTTCTTGGAAGGCTTGTTTTAGGTAAATGCGGGATGAAGAAGTGTTGGCAAGTGTGTACCAGCCATCTGTTTCCTGACTGGTCAACTCGCCTGTAACAGTTGATAAGTGTTCAGGAAGCGCACCTTCTACAGCTTGAACATATTCATCAAAAGAACTATGAACAAAGATTACATCTGGGAAGAGTTCATTTGCCACACGAATGGCTTCGCTCAGATTTTTCTGTACAGGCTGGTGGTCACAGCCGTTCATCATCAACCATTGGTTGGTCGAAGCGTAGGCACGCACATCTGACAATTTTTGTTTCCAGAAGGTCAAGGCCTCATCTTTGTCAACTGGAATTTCATTCCCGTTACTGTACCAGTTGGCAAAGAGAATACCTAAAACACGACTACCATCCACACCCTGCCAGTACATTTCTGAAAACTGGGATGTAAACTGCTCATCTTCAAGGACTTGGTTGTCAAATCCAATCGGCTTCACACCACGACCAAAGGCCGCCACGTGAATGCCTGATTTTTGAAGAATTTGAGGCGCTTGTCCCATATTTCCAAAGGTATCTGGAAAGTAGCCAATCTGGGTTGATTTACCCCATTTGGCAGCTTCTTGTTGACCAATCAAGGTATTGCGGACATTGGCTTCACTGGAGATCAAGTAGTCATCCTGCAAGATGTAAAAGGGACCAATTTTAAGTTTGCCCTCGTCAATGTAGCGTTGGACCTTGTCGCGATTTTCAGGGCGAATTTGTAAGTAGTCATCAAGGACAATAGTTTGTCCATCCAAGTGGAAACTCTTGAACTCAGGGTCATTTTCAAAGAGATCAAAGAGATTGTCAAACAATTCCACCAACTGCATACGATGGCTTTCAAAAGGCAAGTACCACTCACGGTCCCAGTGACTATGTGAGATAATATGTACAACAACATTTTCCATGAAGTAAAACCTCATTCTAAATTTAAATTTTAACGTTTTAAATGTAAACTTGTGATTCTGATAAGAATCGGTTGAGCTAAAGCGAGCCCCTTAGCGAATATCCAAGTAATCCAAGACCAACTCACAGAACATCATGTTAGCCCAGGAGAACCATTCACGAGAGTAGAGGGTCGGATCATCTACGTGGAAGCTTTCGTGCATGACACCTGTACCACCATCGCAGGCAACCAGCTGATCCAGCAAGAATTTTTTCTCTGCCTTATCTCTTGTTGTCAATCCTTGGATAGAAAGGGCGATTGGCCAGATATAGCGATAGAAGGTATGAGAACTTCCGAGACCGCTAGCGTATTCTCCTTGGTAGAAATATGGATTTTCAGAGCTCAAAATGGTACGACGAGTAGCTTGATACACTTCATCATCGACCGAACAGTAGCCCAGATAGGGCGCAGCTAGTAGACTTGGTACATTTGGATCATCCATGATGCTGACATTTCCTAGGCCATCTACTTCAAAAGCGTAAATCTTTTCGCCCTTGCTGTTGGTGGTGTAAGCGTAGTTTTCGATTCCTTCTTGGATTTCATCCTGAAGACGCTTGGCATCAGCAATAACACTCTGGCTATCAGCTAGGTTTAATGCTGCGAAGATTTCTTGCACATAACCCAAGACTACTACAGCAAACATATTTGACGGAATCAAGTAACTATACTGGCAACAGTCATCACTCGGACGAAAAGCTGACCAAGTCATACCTGTCACTGCAAAGTCAGGTCCAAAGCCATCATTTACCAAGGTGTCTTCCTTACGGTCTGTATCTCGGACAAAACGATAAGGAGAGTTCTTGTGGTCTTGTTCAACTGTCCATAGATGGAGAATTTCCTTAGTCGCTACGACAAAAATCTCATCAAACTGACTAGTCTCGCCAGTCTCTTTCCAGAGGAGATAAGCCAACTGCAAAGGATAGCAAAGTGAATCCACCTCATACTTGCGCTCCCAGATCCAGCCGTTAAGGTCTGTGTGATCAGTCTCGTGGTGCCCTTTCCAGTTCTCCTCAATGTTGAAGGAGTTAGCATAGGGATCCTTGAGTACCAAGGTCATCTGACGTTTGACCAAACCTGCAATGGTCTGACGCAGGAGGGCATCTCTTTTAGCTACATGAAGGTAGGGTCTGAGTTGGGCTGTCGAATCTCGAAGCCACATGGCAGGAATATCCCCAGTCAAGACAAAAGTTGAACCATCTTCTAAGATTTCAACCGTATTGTCCAAGGTATCGGTGTAGCAACGCTCGAAAACATCCACCCACTCTGGATGGTCCTTAGCCCGCTCTGCTACTTCATCTAGCCATTCTCTAACAATTTCTTTCGAATAAATCATCGTGCAATTCCCTCTTTCAAACAAGTTTCATGTTCAGTATATAGCTTTTGAGACAGAAAATACATACACAAATGATAGTCATTTTTCTACAAAATAGTTATTTTTGAAACTCCTTTTCTAAAGGCCCTCTTTTTCTGATATAATGTAGAAAAACAGCTAAAGGAAAGACTATGAAACCACTACTTGAAACCATCGATACCCGCTTTGGAACTACCAACAAGCATGCCTTTTCTCGGGGAAATACCCTGCCATACACAGGCGTGCCTTTTGGGATGAATTACTTTGTGCCCCAGACCAGTGACCAGGATGGATCTTGGTTTTTTGATCCGCATCTGCCTATCTTTCAGGGGATTCGATTAACTCACCAGCCCAGTCCTTGGATTGGGGACTACTCTTGGCTCCTTCTGACACCTGTCACCAGTCAACTGGGTGGAGACAGCCTCTTTCACCGCCAGTCTTCTTATGATATAGATAAAGCTTGCTTCCAGCCTCACTATTTGAAGCTCTTTTCTCTGCGTTATCAGATTGAAACCCAGCTCACACCGACTTGCTATGGTGCTTCTATTCGTTTGAATCAAAAGCAAGGCAAAGCCCTCTCCCTCTATCTTCACGCAGCAGATGAACTGACCGTAGAGCAAATAGATAAGCGGACTCTTGCCCTGCGACAAGAAGGTAAAACTGAAACTAACAAAAATTCGCTAACGATGTTCACTGCCCTGCAAATGAACACGGATATTCTTGCTATCAGCCAAGAAGCTGGAGACTGGCGAATTGACTTAGCAAGTAGTCAAACCGAGATGCAACTAGCCACTTCTTTCATCTCTCCTTCTCAAGCTCTAATCAATCTACCTCAAGAAGATTTTGATAGCTGTAAAGCAAGTGCCCAAGCGGATTGGGAAAATCTCCTCCATCGTTTTGATGTTATAGAGACAGGAGAGGCTAACCGAACCTTCTTTGACCACTGTCTCTACAGACTCTTCCTCTTTCCACAGACTTTTTATGAGGTTGATGAGTCAGGGCAAGCCATCCACATGGATCTGGCTACTGGTACTGTCAAGCCTGGTGTCCTCTTTAGCAACAATGGTTTCTGGGATACCTTCCGCACCACCTTCCCCCTCTTTGCCCTTATCATACCGGAGCACTATCAACGCTTTTTAGAAGGTTTCCTCAATAGCTACCGCGATACTGGTTTCCTTCCAAAATGGCTGGCTCCAGATGAACGGGGTATGATGCCAGGTACACTGCTAGATGGCATTATCGCAGATAGCGCCTGTAAGGACATGGCCCCCGACCTAGAAGGAGAACTCTTCCAAGCCATGCTCGAAACAGCCAGCAAAGCCGACCCTCTCGGCATCAATGGCCGCCACGGACTAGCCCAATACCAAGAACTAGGTTACCTCTCTACCGACCACCACGAAAGTGTTAGCCATACTCTAGACTATGCCTATAGTGATTTTTGTATCGCCAGCTGTGCCAAAAAACTAGAGAACATAGAAATCGCTGAAACCTACAAGGCTGCTTCACAAAATTACCGCCAGCTATTTGACGCTGAGACAGGTTACATGCGAGCACGAGACAATCAAGGAAACTTTCACCCTGACTTCTCTCCTTATAGTTGGGGGCGAGACTACGCTGAATGCTCTGCCATTCAAGCTACTTTAGGCGTTCTCCACGACATCCCTGGCTTAATCCAACTTATGGGTGGAAAAGAAACCTTTAGCAACTATCTTTTGAAAGCCTGTCAAGATGCTCCCCTCTTTGAAACAACAGGCTATGGTTACGAAATTCACGAAATGAGCGAGATGGCTACTGCTCCTTTTGGACAAATAGCCATTTCCAACCAGCCTAGTTTCCACATTCCTTATCTCTTCCGCTACAGCGATTACCCTGACTACACTGCCCTTCTCATCAAGACGCTCCGTCAGAAAGCTTTTCACCCAAGTTGGGAAGCCTATCCTGGAGATGAAGACAATGGTAGTCTCTCTGCTTGGTACATCTGGTCAGCTCTCGGATTTTATCCAACCTGTCCAGGAAAACCAAGCTATGACCTCGGAATTCCTCTCTTTGACCATCTACGAGTCTACCTAGCTAAAGAAGATAAATGGCTGGATATCCATACTAAACAAAACCACAACCATTTTAACTTTGTCAAAGAATGCCGACTGGACAAAACACTCGTATCAACTATTCAACACCAAGACCTCTTAAAAGCTGAACAACTAACTTTCACCCTCAGCTGGTTACCAAGTCACTAATAACCAAAAGAACCTTTGCATCGCGCAAAGGTTCTTCTTTTATGAAACTTGGACTTGAAGTTGATCCACAAGCTGACCATCCACCGTTAGGTTCAGATAGAAATCCAAGGTTTTATCTCCTGCGAAATACAGGGTTGGTAGATGCAAATCTTTTTTGCTTTCCCCTGCTTGGAATTGAAGGACTTGAATCTCATCCTGATAGGCGACACCATGGACACCTGTCCCCGGTTGAATCGAAATCTTAGCCTCTAAAGAGGAGCTACTTTCACTACGTTCAATCCTAAAATGAAGAGTCTCTCCCTTTGCCACAGCTAGGCTTTTTTCTGCAAATGCTAGCCCCTGAACAGCTACTGTTTGTGATAACCTCGGAGTTTTATAGAGTGAAATCTTGGTCAACAAAGGCAAAGCCTGTGATTCTGTAATGACTACACGTATCTTCTGTGCTTCAACAACTGCTCCTCGTAAGAGACGTTTGTAACCAACAGTATGACCCGAACCAAACTCCTGCCAGACACCATCCACCTCTACTTGCACATGAAAAGCAGCGATTCGTTGCCCTAGCTTCAAATCTTCTCTTAACTCAATTACATCAAAAGTTTTAGGAGAACCTAAGTCGAGTTCTAACTGGATGGGCAAGTCTGCATCGCTTGCCCAAGAGCTGGTCTCAAGGCCGTCTGTCAAATGGCGACAAGCAAAGTCTGCGGAAAGAGCTGGACCAGATACCTCAGCTCCCAGAGCCAAATCTTCTTTATAGAGCTCATTGCGATAGGTCGCAAATTCATAAAGTCGTTCAATATCCTTTGCATCAAAGAGCCCAGCTTGATTCGGCGGAATATTAAGCAAGAGTGGAGTTCCTCGCCCTACTGAGTGAAAGTAGATTTCGACCAACTCCTCGAGAGACTTAGGATCCTGATCCTCATGGTAGAACCAGCCTGGACGGATGGAAACATCTGCCTCTCCGATTGAAAAAATCGTGCCCGAGGGATCCCCGTGCTGAAGATAGTTCAGCTCTGCTTCTGTTCCTAGTTTATCAGGATTCACCTTTTGCCACAGTGGATCACCTGCATACCCTCGTTCATTGCCAATCCAGCGGATACTGGTGCCTTCTGTTGAAAAAATCAAGCAATCGCCCTGCAGGTCACGAATGGTTTCAAACCATTTTTCAAATTCATAATTAACCTTTTGCGCGCCCTCTCCTCTGGCACCATCCATCCAAACCTCAGCGAACTTACCAGCATTCCCATAGTTAGGATTTGATAAGATTTCCTTCAACTGAGCCAGATAATAGGCATTGTAGTCCGCTTCTCGGTCCACATGATAGAGGGGACTATGGGCATCCCACGGTGACAGGTAGACCCCCATATCCATATCAAACTCTGTGGCAGCTTGGGATACTTCAAGGAGCAAGTCGCCCTCTCCTCTCCTCCAAGGACTGACCTTAACCGAATAATCTGTGTGAGCTGTCGGATAAAGGACAAAGCCATCGTGGTGCTTGACCACCAAAATCAACTTTTTGAAGCCCGTTTCCTTGAGCACGCGAACCCACTCACGTGCGTCTAACTGTGTCGGGTTAAAGCGTTCAGGATCCTCCTGTCCAGTCCCCCATTCTTGGTCATAAAAGGTATTAGGACCGAAGTGGATAAAAGCTGCTAGTTCATCTCCCAGATAAGCTAGCTGAGTCTGACTTGGTAACGGTCCATGCGGTTTGATTTTCTTCATCGTTATATATCTCCTTCTTTAGCAACTTCTCTTGTTCACAAGGTTATCCACAGGTTGTGGATAATAAACCATGATCTAACAGCCAGCTCTTTCCAACTCCAACTGGTAGGCTCAGGATTTTTCTCCTCAATATTCCCTCTTCAAACAGCTCTGTCATATGGTTCTGCTAACACCTCTCAGAATGCTACTCTCCATAATTATTCTCAGGCTTCTTTCAGGTCATTGTGTGAAGACCATTCACTCTCCAGACTTTTCCACAGATTGTGAATAAGTGATTATTCTAAGCTATCACCTCGTCGACTATAACAAAAAATAAAAAGAGGGTCAATAAGATAATTATCTCTTCCTAAATACTCAGAAAAGATTCTATAATTTGTACAATTGAACAAGAAATGCTTCTCCAAAATCTATCTTCAAAAGAATGTTGCATCTTTTTATCCTTTCACACAAACATTTCTCTTTATACAGATCCAAGTGATAACCAGATTATAATTGGACACTTTTTGGTCATTTGTATATTTTTTGAAAAATTTTTTAAAAAAATTTTATATCCTTTTTATAGAAGTTTATGCATTTGTATCTATGTATTCTATCCTATGTTATGTATAATAACATAAAATTGTGCTAAATATTATAATTTATATTATTTTCCGAGAAATTATAGCCATTGACATTACCTAGGAATTGCGTTATAACATACATGTAAGCGGTACCCAAAATGGTGCCAAGTCAAAATTTTTAAGGAGGAAAATACATGTCTTCACATCCAATTCAGGTCTTCTCAGAAATTGGGAAACTGAAAAAAGTTATGTTACACCGTCCAGGCAAGGAGTTAGAAAACTTGTTGCCGGACTATCTTGAAAGGCTTCTTTTTGATGATATTCCTTTCTTGGAAGATGCTCAAAAAGAACATGATGCATTTGCCCAAGCTCTTCGCGATGAAGGAATTGAGGTTCTCTACCTAGAACAACTCGCTGCTGAATCATTGACCTCTCCAGAAATCCGCGATCAATTTATCGAGGAATACTTAGACGAAGCCAACATCCGTGATCGTCAAACCAAGGTTGCTATTCGTGAATTGCTTCACGGCATCAAGGACAACCAAGAATTGGTTGAAAAAACAATGGCTGGGATTCAAAAAGTTGAATTGCCAGAAATTCCTGACGAAGCTAAAGATCTAACTGACTTAGTTGAATCAGATTATCCATTTGCAATTGACCCGATGCCAAACCTCTATTTCACTCGCGACCCATTTGCAACAATTGGAAACGCCGTATCGCTTAACCACATGTTTGCAGACACTCGTAACCGTGAAACACTCTACGGTAAGTATATCTTCAAATACCACCCAATCTATGGCGGAAAAGTGGATTTGGTCTACAACCGTGAAGAAGATACGCGTATCGAAGGTGGAGACGAGCTAGTTCTTTCTAAAGACGTCCTTGCAGTAGGTATCTCTCAACGTACAGACGCAGCTTCTATCGAAAAACTTTTGGTCAACATCTTCAAGAAAAATGTTGGCTTCAAGAAAGTTTTGGCCTTTGAATTTGCTAACAACCGTAAATTCATGCACTTGGATACTGTCTTCACTATGGTAGACTATGACAAGTTCACTATTCACCCAGAAATCGAAGGCGACCTTCACGTTTACTCAGTTACTTACGAAAACGAAAAACTTAAAATCGTTGAAGAGAAAGGTGACTTAGCTGAACTTCTTGCTCAAAACCTTGGTGTAGAAAAAGTTCATTTGATTCGTTGCGGTGGTGGCAATATCGTAGCAGCTGCGCGTGAACAATGGAACGACGGTTCTAACACTTTGACCATCGCACCTGGTGTGGTAGTTGTTTATGACCGCAATACCGTGACCAATAAGATTTTGGAAGAATACGGGCTTCGCTTGATTAAGATTCGCGGAAGTGAATTGGTTCGGGGCCGTGGTGGACCTCGTTGTATGTCTATGCCATTTGAACGTGAAGAAGTGTAATCGCTGTTCGGCATTCGTCAATAGAAAATGTAAAAAATAGAAAGAGGAAATAATAAAATGACAAATTCAGTATTCCAAGGACGCAGCTTCTTAGCAGAAAAAGACTTTACCCGTGCAGAGTTAGAATACCTTATTGGTCTTTCAGCTCACTTGAAAGATTTGAAAAAACGCAATATTCAACACCACTACCTTGCTGGCAAGAATATCGCTCTCCTATTTGAAAAAACATCTACTCGTACTCGTGCAGCCTTTACAACTGCGGCTATCGACCTTGGTGCTCACCCAGAATACCTCGGAGCAAATGATATTCAGTTGGGTAAAAAAGAATCTACTGAAGATACTGCTAAAGTATTGGGACGTATGTTTGACGGGATTGAATTCCGCGGATTCAGCCAACGTATGGTTGAAGAATTGGCAGAATTCTCAGGCGTTCCAGTATGGAACGGTCTAACTGACGAATGGCACCCAACTCAAATGCTCGCTGACTACTTGACTGTTCAAGAAAACTTCGGTCGCTTGGAAGGCTTGACATTGGTATACTGTGGTGATGGACGTAACAACGTTGCCAACAGCTTGCTCGTAACAGGTGCTATCCTTGGTGTCAATGTTCACATCTTCTCACCAAAAGAACTCTTCCCAGAAAAAGAAATCGTTGAATTGGCAGAAGGATTTGCTAAAGAAAGTGGCGCACATGTTCTCATCACTGAAGATGCTGATGAAGCAGTTAAAGATGCAGACGTTCTTTACACAGACGTTTGGGTATCAATGGGTGAAGAAGACAAATTCGCAGAACGTGTAGCTCTTCTTAAACCTTACCAAGTCAATATGGACTTAGTTAAAAAAGCAGGCAATGAAAATTTGATCTTCCTACACTGCTTGCCAGCATTCCACGATACTCACACTGTTTATGGTAAAGACGTTGCTGAAAAATTTGGTGTAGAAGAAATGGAAGTAACAGACGAAGTCTTCCGCAGCAAGTACGCTCGCCACTTCGATCAAGCAGAAAACCGTATGCACACTATCAAAGCTGTTATGGCTGCGACACTTGGTAACCTTTATATTCCTAAAGTATAATTTTAGATAATAAACCGTCTACCAACAGCTATGAGGGCTGCGACTAATAGCTTTAGTCCGGTCCTCTTTTATATAATGGTAATCTATTATTTCTTATAAAATATGTGAAAAATCATTAAATTGAAATCTAAACGCATTCTATTGAGTGTGATAAAGGAGAATTTATGGCAAATCGTAAAATTGTAGTAGCTTTGGGAGGAAATGCGATTCTTTCTTCTGACCCATCAGCAAAGGCTCAACAAGAAGCTTTAGTTGAAACAGCTAAGCATCTTGTAAAATTGATTAAAAATGGAGATGATCTGATTATCACTCACGGTAATGGACCTCAAGTTGGGAATCTCTTGCTCCAACATTTGGCATCAGACTCTGAAAAGAACCCTGCCTTCCCACTCGACTCACTTGTCGCTATGACAGAAGGTAGCATCGGTTTCTGGTTGAAAAATGCTTTGCAAAATGCTCTCTTGGATGAAGGCATCGAAAAAAATGTTGCCTCTGTTGTAACGCAAGTTGTCGTAGATAAAAATGATCCAGCTTTTGTTAACTTGAGTAAACCAATCGGTCCTTTCTATTCAGAAGAAGAAGCAAAAGCAGAAGCCGAAAAGAGCGGAGCGACTTTCAAGGAAGATGCTGGCCGTGGCTGGCGTAAGGTCGTTGCCTCACCAAAACCTGTTGACATCAAAGAAATTGAAACCATCCGTACTCTTTTAAATAGTGGTCAAGTCGTCGTAGCTGCAGGTGGTGGCGGTATTCCCGTCGTCAAAGAAAACAATGGACATTTGACTGGTGTCGAAGCGGTTATTGATAAAGACTTCGCTTCCCAACGTTTGGCAGAATTGGTTGAGGCAGACCTCTTCATCGTTTTGACAGGTGTAGATTATGTATTTGTTAACTACAACAAGCCAAACCAGGAAAAATTGGAACATGTGAATGTTTCCCAGCTGGAAGAATATATCAAACAAGATCAGTTTGCACCAGGTAGCATGCTTCCAAAAGTAGAAGCAGCTATCGCTTTTGTCAATGGTCGTCCAGAAGGAAAAGCAGTTATTACTTCCCTTGAAAATCTAGGCGCCTTGATTGAATCTGAAAGCGGAACAATTATTGAAAAAGGATAAGTTGTTTTACTAATAAGATGTATTCTATTTCTAGTATCTTTATATCAAATTAGAAATTATTCTTGAAAACATGTACAATATTTCAAAAGATATTAGTTTTTTAGACTTTAATATGGTAAAACAAATATAAATAGAAAGCGTTTTCTTAAATGTTTATTTAAGAAAGTAGTTGGTTTTTTACACTTTGTTAGACATCAGGAGGAAAAACAAATGAGTGAAAAAGCTAAAAAAGGGTTTAAGATGCCTTCATCTTACACCGTATTATTGATAATCATTGCTATTATGGCAGTGCTAACTTGGTTTATCCCTGCGGGGGCCTTTATAGAAGGTATTTACGAGACTCAGCCTCAAAATCCACAAGGGATTTGGGATGTCCTCATGGCACCGATTCGGGCTATGCTAGGTACTCATCCAGAGGAAGGTTCGCTCATTAAAGAAACGAGCGCAGCGATTGATGTAGCCTTCTTCATCCTTATGGTTGGGGGGTTCCTTGGCATTGTCAACAAAACTGGTGCTCTTGACGTAGGGATTGCCTCTATCGTGAAGAAGTATAAGGGCCGCGAAAAAATGTTAATTTTGGTACTGATGCCTTTGTTTGCCCTCGGTGGTACAACTTATGGTATGGGGGAAGAAACAATGGCCTTCTATCCACTCCTTGTGCCAGTTATGATGGCCGTTGGTTTTGATAGCCTGACTGGTGTTGCAATTATTTTGCTCGGTTCTCAAATCGGCTGTTTGGCATCTACTCTGAATCCATTTGCGACAGGTATTGCTTCAGCGACTGCGGGAGTTGGTACAGGGGACGGTATCGTACTTCGTCTGATCTTCTGGGTTACCTTGACTGCTCTTAGTACTTGGTTTGTTTACCGTTATGCGGATAAGATTCAAAAAGATCCGACTAAGTCACTGGTTTATAGTACTCGCAAAGAAGATTTGAAACACTTTAACGTAGAAGAATCTTCATCTGTAGAATCTACACTTAGCAGCAAACAAAAATCAGTTCTCTTCTTATTTGTGTTGACATTCATCTTGATGGTATTGAGCTTCATTCCATGGACAGACCTTGGCGTTACCATTTTTGATGACTTTAATGCTTGGTTGACTGGTCTTCCAGTTATTGGTAATATTGTCGGTTCATCTACTTCTGCACTAGGTACTTGGTACTTCCCAGAAGGCGCAATGCTCTTTGCCTTTATGGGTATCCTGATTGGTGTTATTTATGGTCTTAAAGAAGATAAGATTATCTCTTCCTTCATGAATGGTGCTGCTGACTTGCTCAGTGTTGCCTTGATCGTAGCGATTGCTCGTGGTATTCAAGTTATCATGAACGACGGTATGATTACCGATACAATCCTCAACTGGGGTAAAGAAGGCTTGAGTGGTCTATCTTCACAAGTCTTTATCGTTGTAACTTATATCTTCTATCTACCTATGTCATTCTTGATCCCATCTTCATCTGGTCTTGCCAGCGCAACTATGGGTATCATGGCTCCACTTGGAGAATTTGTAAATGTCCGTCCTAGCTTGATTATCACTGCTTACCAATCTGCTTCAGGTGTCTTGAACTTGATTGCACCAACATCTGGTATTGTGATGGGAGCTCTTGCACTTGGACGTATCAACATTGGTACTTGGTGGAAATTCATGGGCAAACTCGTAGTCGCTATTATTGTAGTGACCATCGCCCTTCTTCTCCTTGGAACCTTCCTTCCATTCCTATAAAATAGTGAGTGAGGTGATTCCATGAAAATAGATATAACAAATCAAGTTAAAGATGAATTTCTTATATCATTAAAAACCTTGATTTCCTATCCTTCAGTACTCAATGAAGGAGAAAATGGAACACCTTTTGGACAAGCAATCCAAGATGTCCTAGAAAAAACTTTAGAGATTTGTCGAGACATAGGTTTCACTACCTATCTTGACCCTAAAGGTTATTACGGATATGCAGAAATCGGTCAGGGAGCAGAGCTTCTGGCCATTCTCTGTCATTTGGATGTTGTTCCATCAGGTGATGAAGCAGATTGGCAGACACCGCCATTTGAAGCAACTATCAAAGACGGCTGGGTATTCGGACGTGGTGTCCAAGATGATAAAGGCCCTTCGCTCGCAGCTCTCTATGCAGTAAAAAGCTTGCTGGACCAAGGTATTCAGTTCAAAAAGCGCGTACGCTTTATCTTTGGTACCGATGAGGAAACCCTCTGGCGCTGCATGGCACGCTACAATACCATCGAAGAACAGGCCAGTATGGGCTTTGCACCTGACTCATCTTTTCCTCTGACCTATGCTGAAAAAGGGCTTCTACAGGTCAAACTTCATGGCCCTGGATCGGATCAACTAGAGCTTGAAGTAGGAGGCGCCTTTAACGTTGTACCAGACAAGGCCAACTACCAAGGTCCCCTCTATGAACAGGTTTGTAACGATCTCAAAGAAGCTGGTTATGATTACCAATCCACTGAACAAACCGTAACGGTTCTCGGAGTGCCAAAGCATGCTAAGGATGCTAGTCAAGGTATCAATGCTGTCATCCGACTAGCTACCATTCTTGCTCCTCTCCAAGAACACCCTGCTCTCAGCTTTCTTGCAACACAAGCAGGTCAAGACGGCACAGGAAGACAAATCTTTGGTGATATAGCAGATGAACCTTCTGGTCACCTATCCTTTAATGTCGCAGGTCTCATGATCAATCATGAACGTTCTGAAATCCGTATTGACATTCGGACTCCTGTCTTAGCTGACAAGGAAGAACTAGTAGAGTTGCTTACAAGATGTGCACAAAACTACCAACTCCGCTACGAAGAGTTTGACTATCTAGCGCCTCTATACGTCGCAAAAGACAGTAAACTCGTTAGCACACTGATGCAAATCTACCAAGAAAAGACTGGCGATAACAGTCCTGCTATTTCATCCGGTGGTGCCACTTTTGCTCGCACCATGCCAAATTGTGTAGCCTTCGGCGCCTTATTCCCAGGAGCGAAGCAGACAGAACATCAGGCAAATGAATGTGCCGTTCTAGAAGATTTGTACCGTGCTATGGATATTTATGCCGAAGCCGTCTATCGACTTGCAACTTAATCAGGCAACTGTTTCTACCAAAGAAAATCGACCGATTAATGAACTGCACCCCAAAAGTTAGACAGAATAAATCTAACTTTTGGGGTGTTTTATTATGAAATTGAGTTATGAAGATAAAGTTCAGATCTATGAACTAAGAAAGCAAGGACAAAGCTTCAAACAGCTTTCAAAAAGATTTGTGTGGATGTTTCTGGTCTAAAGTCATCTGAATCTTTGAGATGAGCTTTATAAATCGCTTTTTTCAGTTTTTGCACTGGTGTTTCGATAAACTCAAACTTTTTAGCCATGGTATTGCCTGATTTTATAGTATATTGAAACTAGAATAGTACACCTCTACTTCTAAAACATTTTTAGAAATCGATTTGACTGTCCTGATCGATTTGTCCTGTTCTTATTTCATTTTACTATATTTGAGCCACTTCGTCTTTAACGACTTTATTCATAAGCTCTTGTAATTTTTCTTTACTATCAATTACTTCTGATTTTCCGTTGTAATTTATTGTAATAGGTTTTAACTTACCTAATTTCTCGACACGCTCATTAATTTGATCTTTTTTGAAGGCTGCATATGTTTTTCCTAAGATTTTTTCGAAAATATATTTATCAGATAGCGGTTTGCCTTCTTCTTCAGCTTGGTTTTTGTATTGATTTGAAACATAAGGAACAAATCCTTCATAGTAACCTAATGCTCCCATAAGTTCAAAAGCTTGTTTTCTAATTCAAACCATTGCAACTCAGATTTCAGCTTTTCAGATAAATCCTGCTCATCCAAATAATGACTTGAAATTAGTGCTGAACTCGTTTCTGTATCCTGTACAGGCTGAGCACCCATACCAGCAAAAAATAAACTCGTTCCTAGCAAGACCGAACAAGCTCCTATTGCATATTTCCTCAAAGAAAAACGCTGCTTTCTCTCAAATTGAAATTCTTTCATCCCATCTCCCATCATTCATTATTACTGTATATTTTGTATATCAGAAATAGTTTGTATTCACAAATCTTTCTAGTTATTCCCTTATCATTCCTAATTAAGGGAGATAACATACAATAATTTTTAGTTAAATGTATATCGATGTTTTTTGTTTTTCTTAATAAACGCAATACAAAAAGAGCCTGTTGCCAAGCTCTTTGTACTCAATGAAAATCAAAGAGCAAACTAGGAAACTAGCCACAGGTTGCTCAAAACACCGTTTTGAGGTAGTAGATAAGACTGACGAAGTCAGCTCAAAACACTGTTTTGAGGTTGTGGATAGAACTGACGAAGTCAGCTCAAATATACGGCAAGACGACGCTGACGTGGTTTGAAGAGATTTTCGAAGAGTATTAGTCTATTATTTCTTCTCAGCGCGAAGGGCTGACAAGATTTGTGTACGGATATCATCCACACCATTTGGAGTATTTGGTAAAAAGATGGTTTGATTTCCTTTAGAGGCAAAGGTATTCAAGGTATCCAAATACTGGTTGGTCAAGAGGATAGACATGATTTGTTCTTCTGTCATGCCAACATTGGCTTCCTTGAGTTCGGTGATAGACTCTGCCAATCCATCCACAATCGCCTTACGTTGTTGGGCAATCCCCACACCATGAAGGCGGTCTTTTTCTGCTTCGGCTTCAGCTGCAGTGACAATTTTAATCTTGTCAGCTTCCGCCAATTCTTGTGCTGCGACCCGCTTACGTTGCGCCGCATTGATTTCATTCATGGATTGCTTAACTTCTGCATCCGGTTCGACCTTGGTAATCAAGGTTTTCACGATAATGTAGCCGTAAGTGGTCATTTCTTCTGCTACTTGGTGTTGAACTTCAAGGGCAATCTCATCTTTTTTCTCAAACAATTCATCCAAGGTTAATTTTGGAACAGAAGAGCGAAGAGCATCTTCGATATAAGATTTAATCTGAGATTCTGGACGTATGAGTTTATAGTAAGCATCTGTCACGCTCTGCTCGTTGACACGGTACTGAGTCGCTACATTCATCATAACGAACACATTGTCCTTGGTCTTAGTCTCAACCACAATATCACTTTGCAACAAGCGCAACTGAATCCGTGCTGCAATCGAGTCAATCCCAAAAGGCAAGCGAATATGAATACCGCTATTGGCAACCTTTTGGTATTTCCCAAAGCGTTCAATAATCGCCACCGACTGCTGACGAACCACATAAACTGTACTCAGTGTGACTATCACCAATAGGAGCACACAAACAATCAGAAAAATCATGAAAAATATTGCCATAATGGAACCTCCACAAGTATTTTTCTAGTATTATAGCACATTTAAAGAAGGCTGTGCCGTTTTTACTGCGATTTTTCCTGAAATGTCAATAATTAGAGGTGAATTGTCCTATTGTCGTCCAATCTCTTGCTAAAATAACTCTTTATAAAAGGCAATCGTTTCTTCTAAGGTTGGCATAAATGGATTTCCTGGTGCGCAGGCATCAATCAAGGCATTCTTAGAAAGGTATTCAAAGTCGAAATCTTTTTCTTCAATACCAAGTTCAGTCAGTTTCTTAGGAATACCTACTGTCTCAGAAAGCTTCTCAATCTCAGCAATCGCATAATCGGCACATTCTTGATCTGATTTACCTTCTACATGAAGTCCCAAGGCTTTGGCAACATTGCGGAAAGCTTCTGGTACACGTTTAGCATTTTCACGTTCTATAACTGGTAGCAACATGGCACAGCACACGCCATGTGGCAAATTATATACTGCACCGAGTTGGTGAGCCATTGAGTGAACATAGCCAAGACCAGCATTATTAAAGCTCATACCACCAAGGAAGATGGCATTGACCATACCTTCACGCGCTTCAATATCATGTCCATTTTCTACAGCACGAGGAAGATATTCCTTGATAAGCTCAATAGCACCAATAGACAGTTTCTTGGTTACATCATAAGCACCAGGTGTTACCAAAGCTTCAACAGCATGAGTCAGAGCATCCATACCAGTAGCAGCAGTCAGGCCTTTAGGTTTGGAAAGCATGAGTTCAGGGTCATTGACAGAAATCAAGGCAAGGCTATTCTTGTCAACCATTACCATCTTAACCTTGCGTTCTTCATCAGTAATCACATAGTTAATGGTAATTTCTGCTGATGTACCTGCCGTTGTATTGATAGCCACAACTGGCAAGCCTTTTTTAGCAGACTTATGAAGCCCTTCATAATCCTGTGGTTTTCCACCATTTGTAGCCATGATAGAAATACAACTAGCTGCATCCTGTGGAGAACCCCCGCCAAGACTGATGATAAAGTCACAGCCATGTTCTTGCAAAGCAGCTACCCCATCTGTGACATTTTTACAAGTAGGGTTTGGCTCTACATCGCTAAAGATGACATATTCGATTCCTTCTGTATCCAGTGGTTTTAAAGTCTTAGGTAAAATATCACTGCCTTCGATGTACTTATCTGTCACCAAAAGTGCCTTTTTATAGCCAAGTTCCTTGATATAAGGACCCACTTCATTTACAACACCTTTACCAATAAGGTTGACTGCCGGAACATAAAATATAGCCATATAATTTTCCTCCTGCGCCTCCGCGCTATCTATTTAACATCATTATATTACTTTTTGTATTCGTTTTCAATTATTTGTGAATTGTTTAACAAATCTTTTTAAAAGGATAGGAGGGACGTAAGTTCACCTCCTATATAAACAAGTTTTATTTATGTAGTGGTCCCAATAACTGACATGCACGATAGTCTGCTGATTCTAGATCTTCTGTTCCAAATAAGGATCAATTTTTAGGTCTAAAGATATCTTCCTCAGGTACATTATGCATATTGACAGGAATTCTCAACATAGAAGCCAGGGTAATCAAGTCTGCTCCAATGTGGCCATATGTTATGGCTCCGTGATTAGCTCCCCAATTATTCATGACGTCATAGACAGACTTGAAAGCACCTTTTCCTGTCAAACGTGGAGCAAACCAAGTAGTTGGCCATCCTGGATCTGTACGATTATCTAAAGTATGGTGAACATCTTCAGGAAGTTCAAGTGTATAACCTTCTGCAATTTGTAGCACTGGACCAACCCCTTTTAGAAGATTGAGACGTACCATTGTTACTGGCATATCCCTCTTCGTCAAGAAACGAGTTGAGAATCCTCCTCCACGGAAGTATTCGCGGTTTGCTGGTGGGAAGTCTGTATTTTCAAGCATAGCCTGCACTTCACTTTCTTCCAACTCCCAGAATGGTTTCATAACAGGTTTGCCATCTCGAGTAGCTTGCCCTGTACCATCCAATGTACAAGAACCAGAGTTGATTAGATGTAAGAAGCCAGCTGCAGCACAACCCTCTAAAGTATGTCCCGTTACACGTTTAACAGCCTCTGGACTCCAATAAGTGCGCACATCAGCAAAGATTTGTGGAGTATTTGTTAATAGATAATTAAAGAGCATAGACACACCATTTAGTGAATCATTCTCTGTCGCAAATACAAATGGTTTTCGAATACCATTCCAGTCAAACTGAGTATTGAGGAAAGTTTCCATAAAGTCCCCATTTGGGAAATGATCTGTCCACTGGCGTTGACCTTGGAAACCAGCTACTAAAGCATGGTGACCAACTGCTTCTTCTTCAAAACCAAGTTCAGCAAGTCTTGGGTTACCAACCATTAAGTCACGTCCAATCATGAACATCTTAATAACAAATTCCCATTGTCTATCTTTTTCTTCACGGCTTAAAACAAGGTCTTCACGGTTATGGTCGAATCCTTCTTTTACGTTTTCTTTCACCCATTTGAGCGCACGTTCGAACTCTTCAGGGTCGTAAATACCACGGTCCATACGGCGTGTGAACTCCGTCATATCTACCGATTCATTTCGCATTCCTAAGTATTCTTGGAAGAAATCCGGATTTACAATAGAACCACCAATCCCCATCGAAACACTACCCATTGATAGGTAAGCAGTGTCTCTCATCAAGCCAGTTGCAAGAGCTGCACGCGCATAACGTAAAAGTTTTTCTTTGACATCTTCTGGAATAGCTGTATCATTAGCTTCCTGAACATCTCTACCATAAATCCCAAAGGCTGGAATCCCTTTTTGAGCATGTGAAGCTAGTACAGCTGCAAGATAGACAGCTCCTGGGCGTTCTGTCCCATTAAATCCCCAAATAGCATGAGGAATATCTGGAGACATATCCATAGTTTCACTACCATAACACCAGCATGGTGTAACTGTAATTGTTGCGCAAACATTTGATTTTTTAAACAACTCATGGGAAGCTGCAGCCTCTGGTACACGGCCAATAGTAGATGGAGAAATCACGCATTCCACAGGTTCCCCATCTGGATATTTCAATGTGCTTGAAATCAAATCTGCCACACTTTTAGCCATGTTCATTGTTTGCACTTCAAGTGATTCGCGTACACCTTGACGACGACCATCAATAGTCGGACGAATACCAATACGTGGATGTTGAATCATACTATTTTCCTCTTATTTTTCTGTTTCTTTCATACTACCATCGCCATTATATTTACGGTAGCCTGGGTGACGACCTGTAACCTTATAATTTTCTCGCATTGAGAATAGACGTTCTAAAGTCGGACGAGCAATTTCTTGCTCCTCAATGCCCTTTGTAGAAAGTAACATTCTTCCGTGGAAGGTTGTCTTTGCGACTAATTCTAAAGTTTCCATACGGTAGTATGCTGTAATGACATCGCTTCCGACAGTCAGAGCTCCATGATTTTCTAATAGCATGACATCATGATCGGGCAGATAAGGTGTAATTGCTTCTGGCACTTCCATTGTAGACGGAACTCCAAATGGCGTTATAGGAATTGCCCCTACCACAATCGCGCTCTCAATTAGTGAATAAGTATCTAAAGGAATGTGTGCAAGAGCAAATCCTGTTGCAATCGGTGGATGTGCGTGAACAACTGAACGGACATCCTCACGTTCTTCGTAGCACCGAATGTGCATTTTAATTTCACTAGAAGGACAGTAATCACCTTCTGCTTCTAAAATCTCTCCTTTAAGATTTAACTTCACCAGCTTTTCTGGTGTAATAAAACTTTTGCTGATACCAGTAGGTGTTGCAAGAATGGTATCCTCATCTAATCGAACAGATACATTCCCATCGTTAGCAGCAACCCAACCAAGTTGCCACATCTTATGACAAACATCACAAATCTGTTCACGAATTAATTTTTCATCTTGAGACATAAACTCACTCCTTTCTAAAAATGAAGTTCGAATTCAAGATTTCCGTTACTGTTAATGGTAATAGTAACCATATGATTTTTCTGATCAAAATTGAGAGATGGCTGATCATAGGAATTATTTGTTCCTGATAATGAATGAATAGTAGGAAGTTTATCTATACCTCTTAATACTATCTTTGTAACCCTTTTCTCTCCAAACTGAGTATCTTTGATATAATGTTCTTCAATCCACTTAATCGCACCTTTCTTGGTCAATTGTGGTAGTTTCTTTGCCTGATTTGCATCTTGAGCATTAGACCATAGTGAATCTTTATTTGTTCTAAAATTATTTAAATTCACTTTCAATCCATTACTTATTCTCTCAAAAATACCATAGGTATGAGGTTCAAATTCAACATCCATTTCTAAAGAATTAAATTTTAATTTCCCAGTCTGTTTAACATTCTCATTTACCTTGTAATTATAGACAAACCATCTATTATCTAATTTCTGAGCAAAGATATCTCCTTCATAATTCATAGGATACAGCTTATTTAAGTATTCTTTTCTAGCCTGAGTAGAGCTAAATTCTGGAGAAGTGATTTCCTTAATCTGAATACGGCTACCAGAAACAGACTCTTTCAATTTATCTGTTTTTAAAACACCTGGAATAGCTGGAATAACATTATAACGACCAGTCATGTATAATGGAGTTTGTTCTCTATCAGTATTTACGTTTACAAAGAACTTACCATTTCCTTTATTTGAATAGTCTCCATGTATGAATACTTTTGTATCCTCAAGTACCTTTTCTTTGGATGGTGCTGGATGCGCTATTACATATCTAAAAAATTCTTTTATTACTTCGCTAAAGAGTAAGCTTTCTTTATTATTTACACCATAGGTATAAGCTGGATGTTCAAAATTATAAACTACACCTCCATTAAGGTAAACCCCTAAAGCTTCTTCTCCTAGCATAGACTCTGGTTCAGTCAACCATTGTCTATCTCCTTGACTTTTTCCGATATTACCACTTGCAAACAGTTTCCATTTACCTGTCTCATACCACTTCCAAGTATCCATCAAACCACCCCATTGATAAGTATGATTTGAAAGCCAAAGTCCCTTCATATAACTTTCTGTAGTTGAATCATTTCCCTCAGCAGCAGGTGTATTTTTGAACATGAAAATAAGGTTCTTCCAGTACTTATCAACAGATTTCTGAAATGCTATCTTACCGTTTTTTCCAAATGCTTTTTCTATTGCAGAACCATTATTTTGTTCAGCCCATATAAAATATCCTCCATTTTTAGCTGATACTTTTAAGTAATCTGCCGCCTTATTTTCAATATCATTTGCCCAAATCCAATAATTCTCTGTACTGAAAATACCATGCAAATTTGGATATTTTTGATACATTTTATCAATCCAGCTGGTACTTAACCAATGTGCCGAAGTATAATAAGGCATATTACCAGCAGTGTAAACCGTCAGAATAACTGGAATTGGTTCATTTTTTCCAGTCTTAGGATTTACATATTTCGCTGCTTCTTCTAACATATGCTCATAAAAATCTCTAGCAGCTCCATCTCTTTTAGGAAGATCATCTGGATGTAACTGTATAACAGTATATGGTTTTAAGTCATCTGGTATATTCTCCCACTTACCTGTTAATGTATCTCCTCCCCAAAAAGTATATTTCCCTTGGTTAAACTCTTCTCCGTTAGCATATAAAGGCATCATAAGTAACGGATGTTCATTATTAATTTCACGACGTTTATCAACTTCTGACCAATCATTAGGATTCTTAAATTTACCATTTGCCATAAACAAGGCTCCACCTAAAACCAATTCGTCAGCCCATGTATGTTTCCCTGAATATGATTTAAGTTCTATTGTCTGTGTATCTTTGGGAATTTCAACATCAACCAGAAATGCCGATGTATCATACTTAATTCCTTTTGGATATTTTGAATCTGATGAGTAAATGACTTTACCATCCGCAACAACTTCAAATTTTTGAATATCTGCGTAATCTGAATTTAAATGATTTGCACTCCTATCAATTCCGACATAGGAAATAAATCTTGTAACATTAGCACCCGAAACATCATATTTTATACTAGACGGGTTACTTGCTACAGTTCCCAATCCCTTATTAAATTCGACTTCCTTACCGTCAATTAGTAATTTTATTTTATTATTAGACCCGTTATTACCAGGTGTAAACGGTTTATCTTTCTGAACTGTTTTTGATTTATCGTCATCACCATGAGTAGCATCAACCCATTCTAAATCAGAAAGATATACTCCTCCATTAATTCCTTTATTAAGAAGATCTGGAGTTATAGTTTGAGTACTAACAGTTTTAATAAGTTTAGCATCAGCAAATACAACCTCATCACCCCATGTATGTTCTCCTGCGAATGATTTTAAGGATATTTTTTTAGCGTTTTGTGGAATTGTCACACTAATAAATTGTGCCTGGGTATTATATCTGAATCCTTCTGGATTAGTTACACTACTAGAATAGACAACCTTTCCATCAATTTCTATTTCTATTCTATCCACTACTGCATGGTCTGATCTAGAACTATTAGCACTTTGATCAATTCCTATATAAGTTTCAAATTTTTCAAACCCTTGACCGCTGATATCATAGCTGATTACTGATGGAGAATCTGCGACTGTTCCTATTCCTTTATCAAAATATTTAACTTTATCATCAGAAGTGAGCAATGAAATCTTAGTATGCTCTCCTTTATTTCCTGTTGTAAATGGAGCATCTTTTTGTACTGTTTTTGTTTTATCTATATCACCATGAGTTGCAGAAGACCAATCCATATCTGAAAGATATGTCATCTCTTTATCAATTTCTTTATCTTTAGTAATAAGTTTTTCTAAGTTATTCCCTGTTACTCTAGCAGTTTCAGTACTAGCTCTGTTATTAGAATTACTTTGAACTACATCTGCATAAACCAAATTACTTCCTAAAAAACTTGTTAAAACAGCCGTAGCTATTAAAATCTGTTTTGCTATTTTTTTACTTTCCATTTTTATTTCCTCAATATTTACATACAACTTCTTCAATAACAAATAATTTTGTAAGATATTCTGGAACACAAAGTGCTAAATTACTTAAACTTACTTTTATTCCAGCATTCATTAATTCATCTCCATAAAAGAACTCATCAAATCCAGAGACGGAATAGCATTTATCTTTATCTAAACCACTAAAATAAACTCTTGTATAACCTGGATTCAACTTACTATTCAATTGAGCATACAATAAAATCGATTGGCATTTATCTTTTGAAACAACTTGCCAACTAGCAGAATCACAACTAAAAGGACTGTTTATCCTATAGAAATCCCCATATTGAAGCAATGAACGATATTTTTTATAAAACTGAATTTGTTCTCTCACTTGTTCTTTTTCTTCTACCGACAATCTCGTAACATCTAATTCATAACCGAAAGAACTAAAATAAGCTACATTTGTCCTAGTGTCCAAACTCGTTTGTCTTCCACTTTGTTCATTTGGAGAAATAGAAACATGGGCTGTCATCATTGATGGAGAATATCCATAAGAAGTTCCATGCTGAATTTTCAATCTTTCTATCGGGTCCGTATCATCACTCGTCCACGCTTGCGGTGCATAATACATAAGTCCTAAATCAAAACGTCCACCACCTGAAGAACAAGATTCAAATAGAACTGAAGGGAACTTAGTTATTAAACGATCTAATAACTGATAAAGACCTAAGATATATCGATGACCAAATTCCATCTGCTGTTCAGAATCAAGTTCAATACTATAAATATCTGTTATATGACGATTCATATCCCATTTGATATAATCCAGATTTGTTTTGATTATGATTTTAGAAATAGAATCAAAAAGATAATCAACAACTTCCTGTCTCGTCAAATCCAACACATATTGATTTCTTCCTACTGACTTCTCTCTGTCTAACAAATGGATAGTCCAATCGGCATGATTCTTGTACAAATCACTATCAATAGAAATCATTTCAGGCTCAAACCACAAACCAAATTGTAAACCTATTTTGTGAATTTCATCTGCAAGAAATCCAATACCTTCAGGAAGGCGACTTCTATCTGTTACCCAATCACCCAGAGAACTTTTGTCATCTTTCCTATGACCAAACCAACCATCATCCAGTACAAATAATTCTATCCCTAAATCTTTAGCAGCCTTTGCTAAATCTAAAATTTTTTCTGTACTCAAGTCAAAATAAAATGTTTCCCAACTATTGAGTATTATAGGACGACTAGCTTGAGAAAAATTAGGATTAACTAAATGATGTCGATAAAAATCTGATAGTTGTTGGCTCATCTGATTCATCCCTTGATCAGAATAGATCACAATTGCTTCTGGTGTCACAAAACTTTCGGCAGGATTTAATAAAAAACGAAATTCTACTGGATTTATTCCTACCGTTACTCTAGCGGTGTCAAAATGGTCAACTTCAATCATATTTTGAAAATTTCCAGAATAGATAAAGTTAAAACCATAAACCTCACCACTATGCTCTGTAGTTTCCCTCCTTGATAGCATAAAGAAAGGATTTTGCTGAGGACTTGATGAGTATCTCAAGCTATCTATTGCTTGAATACCTGGTCTAAGCGAAGTTCTATATAACTGACGTTCCCTCAGCCATGCTCCAGAAAATTGAATAAAGTCATATTGACTATCAGGTAGATCTAGCTGTAAGCTCATTGCTTTCAAAAGAGTCAACTTATTATTGCTATTATTTAAAAATTCCGTATTTCTAACTAAGACATTGTATTCCGGAAAAATTGTGTAATTTAGTCTAACAGTTAAATCTAATATGGAATCTGTTAAAATAATCGTTAATGTTTCCGCACACTGACCAATATCATCAAATGTTGAAGGTAGAGAGTTAAGACGATTTTTCCCTTTTTCAACTTCAAAACCTTGATATTTTAGTGTCGTTATCCTACTACCATTCATTCCTTGAACTTGAAAGGCTGGATGCCGAAAATCTCCTTTCCCATATGAAGAATATTCATTTTGTATCATAGACTGTTGAATATCCTCAAATTCTTCAGAAAAAGATACTTCAAATCCTCTTTTTTCATAGGCCATCAATTGGTTATAATTTTCCTTGACATGAATCCTTTTCCCAAAATGTAGATGTTGAAGTTCCCCATTTTCTAAAATTCTAAAAATATAACTACTATCTTTCATTGCCAAATGAAAAACGGTCTCGTCCTTATTAATATAAATCGTCATCTCTACCTCACAATTTTTTCTTTACTTCTTCAGTATCACGATAGAGTACGGTGCCAATTCTATCTCATCTTCTTGAATAGTAAAATCTCCAATTACTCTGGTAAAATTCTCTATCGAAAGATTCTCTATTTTTATTTTTTGTTTAATCTGAGCAGGATTTCTCAGAGAGAGAATTTCAGTAGAAGTCTTCTGATTGTGACACTTATAACCATAAATTTCAAATTTTTCAGGACTTCCTCCTATTTTTTTACTATATTTTAGTGTTTGATAATTCTCCTCTATCCATTTGACGGCACGAGCATTGGCTTTCCAGCGTTCTTCATCAAACATATCAAAAGAATAGTGAAACTCCCAAAAAGCATTCCCTCTTGTTGAAATAAATAATAGATAAGCTTCAAAATCTGGTATTGATGCAAACATTTGATGATCCATGTACCAGGTATTTGCACTGACAGCATAGATTGGTTCATGATTATAAAGCGACCACATAGGTAACTGTATCTCACGTTTTTCCAAAAATTCTTGATACTGACTATCTCGGTAAGTAATCATACGATTGATATCATTACCTGCATTCTCTGTAAAGCCTACATCTTGAGATATTTGAATCCATAAACTATTGACCCACTGTAAAAACCATGGACTAGGATTTACATAAGAAGTCAAGTTTAACCAACAATCTTTTCCTCCTCTCTCCTTTCTTAGATCTATCAACAGTTGAATTAAGAACTCATAAACCGCTGTCATGGTATACATACCGTGCGGTCCACTCTTATCAGGTTTGTCAGGTTGAAGTAACCAACCATCAATTTTCCAATAGCTGATATCGAATTCTTTTTGATATTCCAACATCTTTTTCTTCATTTGATTGAGATAGTTAAAATCAGCCACGTTTACATCATTTGAAATCAAATTTTTAGATCCAATATTTAACTCTGGATGTGCTTCTAACCAATCACTCATAATGATTTCTGTCCCATTATAACCACCTCGGGGACCAATCCACAATCCTAGGCTTGAACCAAATCCATTTACAAGATGTTTAATATTTCTCAAACCATTTGGGAATTTATGATTGAATTCCCAAACTGATTGATAGTTTGTCCAACCATCATCAACAACATAAGCATCTAAATGAACTCCATGATTTTCAAATCCATCTCGAATCTCAGAAAAACTTTTTAAAATACCTTCCTCTGTAATATCGGTCATATGGTCATACCAGGAATTATACTGTTTACGGAAATAACTAGGTTGAGCTATTCCTTCAACATATTCAAAAAATGCCTCTTGAATCTCTTCTTTTTTATAAGAACATGCTCCCCCAATAATACAAGACCACAAACTCTTTTCTTGATTTACAACAGTTCCCAAGTAATATCTTGATACATAGTGTCTATCATCTACCTTGTTTTCAGACATTGGAAATTCCATTCCTAAGAATAAAGAATTCGCATAAACAGGTTGTCCCAATTCTACATAATAACCGGAAAAATTCGCCATTTCCTTAATACAATCTTGTCTTTTCGGATAGAAAATATTGTCTTCTGTTTCAAACTCAAAACTCTCTACCTCTACAGATTTAATAACCTCAGTAGATGATTCTAAAACTAATTGCTTCGAAAGAACATCATCCCTCGATTCAAAGATTAAACGTAAACGAATGGAAGGACAAACAAAAGAAACCTGAATTCGCGTATCTCCCTCTTCCCTAACGATTGCTGAAAAATGATTTGAAGAAAGTCTTATACCATTCTCCAATGTAATGGTAAATTCTTCTTTCGAAACATTTTCTATCATTACTCCTGCCCGTTTGTTTACGATATCAGTAGTATAAAATCGACCATCTCCCCAAAAGAAATTACGTCTTACATTTTTATTTTCAATTTTCATATAAACTACTCTCTCAACTCAATTTTGATTACGCTATCAATCAAGTCTGGTAATGGATAGGTAAAATGTGGAACTTCTCCAAACTGTGCAAAACAAATTCCTTTGTAGGCATTGGTCGTCCAGCTTTCTGAAATTTTCACCTCACTTCCATCATGAAGAAAGCTCATTCTTTTTACGTTTTCTTTACTAATACCAAGAAGAGCTAAAGGACCTATAGGTTGTTCAAATACATGAGCATAAACCGTATTTCCATTACGAGTATAGTATCCCCAATCTGGTTTTGGTAAATTTTCATCTCCACTACATCCATAAATTGCCTCACCATTTCGAGACATCCATCGATGAAAATTATCTAATATTTTCTTACTTGAATCATTAATTCTTCCCAAAGCATCTGGGCCTACATTAAGAATCATATTTCCGTTTTTACTAACACATTCCACTAACTTTCTTATCAAAGTTTGACTAGACTTATATAGATAATCTGTAGGATTATAAGCCCAATTGTTATTCATAGTTAGACAAAGTTCCCAAGGAACAGGTTCACCTTTAAAGTTTCGAATACCTTCGTGAGGAACAATTTGCTCTGGACTAACAAAATCTCCAGCGTAAGAGGTAATTTCATCTGTAACGATACTTCCGAATCCTTCACCTGATGTTTCTAATCTATTATCTACGATAACGTTTGGCTGATAATGACGAACCATGTCTATTAATTTTGAAGCTCCCCATTTTTCACCCACCATGTCTTCATAAGAATAATCAAACCATAATATGTCAATCTGACCATAACCAGTTACAATTTCTTTAACTTGATTGTGCAAATACTCCAAATAACTGTCAAAGTTAATTTTCTCATCTCGATAGGCTTCATTTCCTCTCATTGGATGATTTAGATCAGCATATTTAGGGAAATCAGGATGGTGCCAGTCAATCAAACTAAAATATAAGCCTACTTTTAAACCTTCAGCTCGAACAGCATCTACAAATTCTTTAACTAAATCTCTACCTGCAGGTGTATTTGTTGCTTTATAATCTGTAAATTTTGAATCAAACAAACAAAACCCATCATGATGTTTAGCCGTTAAAACCATATACTTCATCCCTGCAGCTTTTGCTTGTTTAGCCCATTCTCTAGGGTTATATTCCTTAGGATCAAAAGCTCGAAAATATGGTTCATAATCTTCAATAGATAATTTCTGATGACTACGAATCCATTCCCCTTTTCCTGGAATAGAATATAACCCCCAATGAATGAACATCCCAAATCTTGCTTCTCTAAACCACTGAGTTCTACTATTGATAGTTTCAAGTGTATGTTTCATCCTTTTACTGCTCCTCCTCCTAAAGCTTCAATGAAGTATTTACTTGTAAATGCGAATAGAATGATTGGTGGTAATACGATTACAACAATAGCTGAAAATAGACCATTGTAATTAGTATTAAAACTTGTAGTAAATTGACCTAGTAATGCTGGTACTGTTAATTCATTTTTATCAATCACCAACATAGATGCCCAATAATATTCATTCCAGTTATTAATAAAGGCAAGTACTGCTGCTGTTAAAATTCCTGGTCTAGCAATTGGCAACATCACTTTCCAAAAAGTTTGAGCATATGTCGCACCATCAATCTCTGCTGCCTCCTCCAATTCTTTTGGAATAATTTCAAAATAGTTCTTTATAATAAAGAAACTCATAGCAATTCCACTACAAGAGTAGACCAGAATTAGAGCAACTGGGGTATTATAAATCCCCAACTCATTTACTAATCTATAAACTGGAAAAGTCATAGCTGTTGCTGGAATAAATAGAGTAGAATACAGCATAGAAGTCACCAACTTCTTCCCTCTAAATTCCATCCTAGCAATAACATATGAAGACATGGAGATCATAACAATGCTAATAATAACTGATATAGACACTACTTTAAAGCTATTCCAAAAGTAAGTAAAAACATGAAGTTTTGTAAAAACATTTATATAACCTTCAAGAGTAAAGTCAGTCGGTAAACTAATACCTGGATTTTTCATAGGATCTGCTTTTAATGATGATAAAAAAATCCACGCAATAGGGAAAATAGAAATTAAAATGGTAAGGAGCATATAACCATATATAAGAACTTTGCCTTTTTTACTAATACCATTTATATGTGTATTCATAATCATTTCCCACCTTTCAGTCTTTTTCTTTCTCTGAATAAAATATTAATACAAACGATAATCAACATTCCACCTAAGATTTGTATAACTCCAATTGTATTTGCACGAGCATACTGAGTTCGTGAGCTAGCCACTGCTAATTCTCGAATAACAAAACTGATACTTTTTGTTCCTGCAGCACCATTTGTCAAAAAGAATACTTCGTTATAGAGCAAAAATCCTGAAGTTGCTGCCATAATTGAAACAGTTTTAATTGTCCCCTTAATCATCGGAATCGTAATATACCACTCTTTCCTCCAACCAGTAATATTGTCTAAAATAGCAGCTTCTTGAACTTCTTCTGGAATAGCAAAAATTTGCCCAAGAATCATAATGGTTGATGCTCCTGCAAAGAAGATATAAGCGCCAGTCATAGCTACTATATTTAATCCTGGAGTCAACAGTACTGAATCTTTAAACGATGGATTAAATAGATGAATAATTTGGTTAACAACACCATAGTTTGGATTATAGATTTGAAGAAAAATCAAGCCCATAGCAGCACTAGAAATGATACTTGGTACAATATAAAGATTCCTAGATATCTTCCAGCCTTTTAATTTCTTAGATAATGTAATTGCAACAGATACAGCTAAAGGAACTTGAATAATAACACCAATTACAGCCCAACGAACAGAATTAATTAGAGCTTCTGTAAAAAATGGGTATTCTTTAAAAACATACCTATAATTTTCAAATAATTTATCAAATCCAAGAAACTCAGGGGTGTTTAAATTTGTATAATCCCATTTAGCAAATGAAGTTAAAAAGATTGTTACTACAGAATAAAAATAAAATAGAAAGAAACAAATCAACGTTGGCAAAAGAAATAAAAAGATAAATCGTCTTTTTTGATTCTTCCTATTTTGTAGGCTCATAATTTTTTGTGCCATAAACAAACTCCTTTTTTCAACTATATAAGTAAAATCAAGCTCAGTTGGCAGTGCCAACTGAGCTTCGTTTTCACTCCCTAAAACAATTAACCAATCAATGATTTCAACACATCTTGAGTAGATTTTACTTTTTGATCAACATCTACATTTTCAGCAGCACTTTCTGTCAATGCATTGATAATAGCTGTGTGTACATCGCCACCCCAAACATCACTTACAGTTGGAACAACTGCTTTTGCATTCTTAACTTGAGTGATTGCTTGTCCTAAAATTTTAGTAGTAGCTTCTGAACTCTTTTCTGAAAGTTCTTTTACATTTACATTTTCATTAGAAGGATTTGCTCCTACTTTTTCAAAAATTACTTTTTGTACATCATCGCTAGTCATATATTTCAAAAACTCAAGAGCTAGTTTTTGTTTAGCTTCAGACATCTTACTTGAGATAGTGATACCACCTCCAGAAGAACTAATTGCTACACCTGCAGGATAGATTCCAGGTGCAAGACTTGGGTTCTTAGACATCTCACCAGAAGCCCACACACCATTAAAGAATACTGCAGATTTACCTTCTTGGAAATCTTTGGAATAAGCATTGGCATCGCCACCAGCATTCTTAGAACCATTAGCTTGAATTTCTTTCATAACCATTTTCAAAGCATCTGCAAATTCTTTAGATTCAATTCCTTCTTTTGTTAATGGTTTATCTAATAATTTACGTCCATTTTCTGTGGTTCCTAATACTGTATTAAACAAGCGAATAGATGGTTCTCCAGCACCAAATGCATACACTCCATCTTGTTTTCTAATGCTTGCCATTGCCTGAGTGAAATCATCCCAAGTATTCCACTGATCAGGTGTCTTAGCACCCGCTTTTGCAAATATGTCCTTGTTGTACCACAAACCCATTGTAAATAACTGTTCGTGAACTGTATAAATTTTTCCGTCTTTTTGGTTTTGCTTATAGTTCAAACCAACATTTTTTTCAAGCTTATTTGAATCGATATATGGTTTCAAATCTAAAACAAGTTTTTGTTCAATCGCAGCTAATGATACTGCATTACCTGCTAGGTCAATCACATCAGGAAATTCACCACTAGCAACCTTGTTATTCATTATATCCTTCAAATCACCATTTACAGGAGTTGGTTTAAATTCTACACCACTATCTTTATGTTCTTCTGCAAATTTATCATATAAATCTCGCATAGTCTTCGCTACAGGCCATTCATCTTCACTATGATGATACCCATGATAAAATTCTAATACTTCTTTACCAGAAGAACTTCCACCGCTTGCATCCTTAGATGTTCCACAAGCTGCTAAACCAAAGGTAGCTACTAACCCGATAACAGCGCATTTCAAAAGACTTTTTTTGTTCATGACAAAACCTCCGTTTTTTTATTTTTGTTTATGATAGCTGAGGATAATAATATTGTGTATCAGCAATATTTGTCATAATATCCTTTAACTCTGTATCCTCGTTTATTTTACCTTGACTCAATAGCTGCACAACAATATTCCCCACAGCTGTAGCCTCAGTCAAACCTGTAAGAACCTCTTTACCAGTTCTATCAGCAATCATTTGGTTAAAGTAACTGGCTCTAGCACCTCCTCCAATCACATATATCCTCTTATAAACCTTATGAGTTAGTTCTTCTAGTAACTCTATCGCTTTCCTATACGTTTCAGCTAGGCTTTCATAAACAATCTTAAATAGTTGTCCATCTGTCCACTCTCTAGTTTCATGATGATAAGCTAGATATTCTGTCAAAGTCTTGTGCATATCAGATTCTGTTGCAAATTCAGTTGATTCAGTATCAATCAGAGGAAGATTTTCTTTTTCTTTCTCCACCATTGTCCTAATATCATCAAAAGAATAGGCTTTCCCTCTTCGTTCAAACGAACGTCTTAGTTCCTCTATGATCCACAACCCTGTACAATTCTTCAGAAATGTAATCACTCCATCTTTACCGACTTCATTTGTAAATCCATAACTGAAGGATTCGGTAGTAAGAATCGGTGAAGTAAGTTCCACTCCAACCAAAGACCAAGTACCTGATGAAATAAATAAACTACCTTCTGTCTTAGGTACTGAGACAATCGCACTTGCTGTATCATGACTACAAACATTCACAACAGGAATATCGCCTAAACCATACTCCTTTTTTATCCTTCCAAGAACATTTCCCTCTGAAACAATTTCAGGAAGTAAAGATGAATCCAATTCAAATAGTTTTAAGATATTCTGATTCCAATTTTGACTCCTAGGATCAAATAATTGAGTTGTTGAAGCAATGCTTTTTTCTGTAGCAAACTTACCTGTCAAGAGATAATTAAACAAATCTGGCATTAAAAGAATCTTATTGGTCTTATAGAAAGAGTCAGGAGATTCTTGACGTGCCTTAAAGAGTTGAAACAAGGTATTTATCTCCATAATCTGATTTCCTGTCTCTGAATACAGTTTTTCTAATTCAGTCATTTCAGATATTTCCTTTAACACTCCCTTTGTTCTTTCATCACGATAATGAACAGGTTGTAATAACAGCTTACCTTCATTATCAATCAGTCCAAAATCAACTCCCCATGTGTCAATACCGATAGATAAAATCTTGTAACTAGTATTAGCCAAGCGGATACTTTCAAGAATTTTAGCTAGTAGAAAGTCAATATCCCAAGATAAATGCCCTTTTACTCTAATAGGTAGATTAGAAAAGCGATTTATTTCTTCCATTACTAGTTTATTTTCAGAAAGGTAACCAACGATTGCTCTTCCAGAAGTCGCACCTAAATCTATTGCTAAAACCGCTTCCATTTTTCTTCTCTCTTCGTCCTTGATTAACTTTATTATAATCCCCACGTTTTATTTTTTCAATATGTGAACGCTTACTTGAATAATGTTCAAATGTTAACCCAATATTCATAAAAATAATTCAAATTCCTCCAATTTGTGCTATAATATAGTTGAAATGATAAATTAGGAGGAGCTTATGATAAAAGATGAACGTGTACTTGAATTGATTGAAATTATTAAAAAGAAAAAAAGAATTGCCGTAAAAGAGCTGGCAGAAATCACTTTCTCCAGCACAAGTACCTTACGTCGTGATTTAATTTTCTTAGAAAATCAAGGTCTTATCAAAAGAAAGCACGGATACGTGACCCTGTCCTCTATGAACACAATTGAACTTTCTCATCAAATACGGGAAGGAGAAAGTACTAGGCAAAAAAGACTAATCGCTAGTCTCGCTAAAGACTTTATTCGGTCTGGTATGTGTATCTATCTGGATTCCAGTACTACTGTCTACGAACTCTGTCCCTATCTTTCTGAACTTGATAATTTGATTATTTTTACAAATGGTTTACATACTGCACAAACCCTATCTGAAACTGTTAAAGATAGCTCCAAAATCTTTATCACATCTGGCGAGGTCAAACATCAATCCTGTTCCGTGGTCAACTATGATAAGGAAAATTCTTTATTAGATCATTTTAATATCGATTTAGCATTTTGTTCAGCAAGAGGTATTGATGACCAATATGTTTATGAAGCTTCTCTCAGCCAAGCTATTTCAAAAAAGAATATTATTGACAAAGCCCATGAAACCATCTTACTGATTGATAGTTCTAAATTTTACAAGACTGGATTTTTTAAAATTAATCCCCTCTCCAAATACACAACCTTTATTTCAGACACCGTGCCAGATCAAAAATTATTAGACGCAGTCGAATTATTTGATGGAGAATGGGTTTCTGATATTCAATGAAAATCAAATAGGAAGCTAGTCTCAGCTTGCTCAAAGTACAGATTTGAAAATTGATCAAGTCAGCTCGAAACACTGTTTTGAGGTTGTAGATAGAACTGATGAAGTCAGTCACATATATACGGAAAGACGAAGCTGACATGATGTGAAGAGATTTTCGAAGAGTATCGTTCTGTCTGCTGACTGATTTACAAATATTCACCACATGACATTATTTTCTTAGCAACCCTAAAAACAGAGGCTGGACAAAAACTCAATTTCAGGAGAAAATGGAGTAAACCTTCCCACAATAAAACGCATAGTATCAAGTTTTTGCACACCTGATATTATGCGTTTTTCTGATTTTAAAGATTTTTCTCTTAGATCTGATATTTCAAGAATTAAGTGACCTTGATGATCTAAATGTATTGTGGTATACTATTTTTGTCATCGGTTACCGATTACGTTCCTATGGGTTCGTGAGAGGAGGTGAAACTAATGAGCCTTATCATAGAGCTCGCTCTTACTATTATAGCGGATGTTATAGCTGGAATTATCTTGTATTTCGTCTGCAGATGGCTAGATAGTAAGGAGTAGACCGACTGACTAGCCTATAAACACCCGTTAAATCGCTAAGATACGTCAAAAAAGCCCTTAACTATGGCACTAGTTAGGGGCTTTGGTGTTCTAATGAACCTTATACACTAACTACATTCTAGCATATAAGCCCAGATATTTCAAGAGTTAAGCAATGTTGATGATCTAAATTTAATGTGATATACTATTTTTGTCATCGGTTACCGATTACGTTCCTTACGGTTCGTGAAAGGAGGTGAAACTAATGAACCTTGCCCCAGAGCTCGTTCTTACTATTGTAGCGGACGTCATAGCAGGAATTATCTTGTATTTCGTCTGCAAATGGCTAGATGGTAAGAAGTAGACCGAATGACTAGCCTATAAACACCCGTTAAATCGCTAAGATACGTCAAAAAAGCCCTTAACTATGGCACTAGTTAGGGGCTTTGGTGTTCTAATGAACCTTATACACTAACTACATTCTAGCATATAAGCCCAGATATTTCAAGAGTTAAGCAATGTTGATGATCTAAATTTAATGTGATATACTATTTTTGTCATCGGTTACCGATTACGTTCCTTACGGTTCGTGAAAGGAGGTGAAACTAATGAACCTTGCCCCAGAGCTCGTTCTTACTATTGTAGCGGACGTCATAGCAGGAATTATCTTGTATTTCGTCTGCAAATGGCTAGATGGTAAGAAGTAGACCGAATGACTAGCCTGTAAACACCCGTTAAATCGCTAAGATACGTCAAAAAATCCCTTAACTACGGCAATAGTTAAGGGATTTGGTGTTCTAATGAACCTTACCCGATAAAATTATTCTAACATACAGGCCCAGATATTTCAAGAGTTTTATTTATTGTTTAAAGTTCCTTAGTTCTGAAAGGTATTTGATTTTTCATCAATTCATTTAAAAATACTATACAAATTTCTTTACATTTTCCATAAGTGTGATATAATGGACTCAATAAGATAACTTGTGAAGGATAAACGCTGGGTCCCAGAATGGGGTAGACTGAAAGGTTGAGCATTCCTATGTGCCTGGGGTTATCTTTTTATTTTGATTTTTTAAGGCTCTCTACAAAGTTTAGAGGGTCTTTTTCTATTTCTGTAATGATAAAGTCAACAAATTGCTGTGAATAGGTATAGTGCTCAGACTTACCTATTTTATGGCAATATGCAAATTTCTCGTCAGTTTTTATTGAATAGAAATCAATGATTAAGGTTAGAACATATTGATTGAAACCAGATTTATAATTTAATTTGATATTCTTCTTGTTTAATCGATCATTCACAACTGAGATGATATTCCCGTATGAATATTTGTGAGTCTCTGATGGATCTTTTAAATCTTTTACTATTGCTACTTGAGAGGGAGATTGATTTGCAATTGAGACAACGAAGTCAGCTTCAGACTTTTTCTTTGTGATGTATAGGTTTTGTTTTACACCGATTGCAAATTTATCTGAATTATACTCAGAAACAAGAACATCTATAGCATTTGCTTGCTGAATAAACTTTTCTGCAATTTCCGCTGGGTATTTTAGTCTGATTTGTTCATTTGTCAGAGGCTCATAACTTGCTGATATAGTTAGGAAATTTTGTGCAATGGTCTCAGTGATGTCTCTACCATGAAATCTCTGAAGTTCATTGACGTAGTTAAGTACACACGCTTGAAATAGTGGAGCGTACTTTAGTTCGTAATCCTCTGTAATATAATGTGTGCTGATATTTCTAAGCTCAATAATACGCTCCAGATTTAGTCGAATTCGTGTACTATCATCGGAGTAAATTTTCTTGATAACATTTTCAAGGCTGAGAGTTCTATCTGGATTATCCTTAAAATAGATTGATAGATTTCTATTTAGCATTTCAGACTTCAACATCAACTCCCAAGCATTACATATGAAAAAACTGAATCCTTCAATACGATATTTGATTGTAGGCTTGTTGTAAATTTCCAGCCCCATAATAAAGGCCTCAACACTTTTATCAACAAGTCGTTGACTTAAATTTTTCATATTTTTCTTCCTTCCAATCTAACTATTAAGCAATCTTTTTAATAAAAACAGTTGCTTTTTATTTTTTTCTTATTCATTTGTCAAATTTGCCGTTTTTTACAGTTTAGTTTATAAAGTCGGATTTCTATTCCTCCATAATTTTCTTTTATAAAACATCAAGCCCTTAACTGACATCTGATTTCCAAACAGGTAACTTACGAAAAATACGCAGGCATATCAGAATTACAAGCAAATTTCTAATATCACTATATCGCTTCTTTTATTAAAGACTAACTTTTTTGTTAAAATGTTTATACTCAACAAAAATCAAAGAGCAAATTAGAAAACTAGGATTATATATTCCTGTAGAATATACCAAAACACCCCTTAACTATCGCACTAGTTAGGGGCTTTGGTGTTCTAATGAACCTTATCCAATAGAATCATTCTAACATACAGGCCCAGATATTTCAAGAGTTTTATTTATTTTTTTAAAGTGCCTTAGGTATCTGAAAGGTCTATAATATAGTTAGCCATCTAGTACCCAAAAACCGACTAGCTCTTATGAACTAGTCGATTTCTCATCAATGCGCCAACATTTCTTGGGCGATTTCTTGGCCAGATAGGTTATCTGGGTAGTAGGTTGGCCAATTATCCATTTCTTCAAATAGAGCTTCTTGGCTTGTACCTCCAAAAAAGATATGGAAATGTTCTGCCTTAACTGGGGCAATATTGTGGTCACTAAACTGAACATATTTGAATTGTCCAGCGTCAGCATCTGTGGCTTCAAAGAGGAAACGCACGCCACGATTGCCTTTCTTGTAAGTCAAAATTTTCTTACCGACATACTTGTAAGTGTATTTCTTGCTTTGTCCACCTTGAACAAATTCCATAGTATTATCAGTAATGTTAATCTTAGTCACATCTGTATGATAGCCTTTTGTATAGTAAGCCTTGTACTCAGCCTGGGTCATCTTACCAGTCAACTTAGCCTTGTAGTCAAAGACTTGGTCAAACGTGCCGTCTTCAAGGAAAGGATAAACTGATTGCCAGTTACCTGCATAGTCACTCAAGGTGCGGTCCTTGACAGCTGCATCCTCGAAGTAACCATTTTGGACTGTCTTGGTATCCTCTGCCTTTTCAGGTTCGATTGCTGGGCCTTCTTGGTCTGTTGTTTGTTTCAAAGCCTTGAGGTTTTTCTCCATCACGGAAATGTAGTTTTCTCCAGCCTTGGTGTCCTCTTCTGTCAGACTTTCTAAAGGATTGAGGACATCAGTTTTGACACCTGCTTCTTTTGAAAGTGTGTTAGCAAGGGCTTGTGAGGCATTTTCTTCAAAATAGATATAGGCGATTTTATTTTTCTTGACATACTCTGTCAATTCTGCCAAGCGAGCAGCTGATGGCTCTGCATCTGGAGAAAGTCCTGAGATTGCGACTTGTTTGAGTCCATAGTCCAAGGCAAGATAGTTAAAGGCTGCGTGTTGAGTCACAAAGCTCTTTTGTTTTGCTTGAGACAAGCCTTCTGCGTAAGCCTTATCCAAGGCTTGCAATTTTTCGATATAGGCAGCTGCATTCTTCTCAAAGGTCTCTTTTTTATCAGGATAATCTGCTGACAAGCTGTCGCGGATGTGCTCTACTAGTTTAATGGCACGAACTGGTGATAACCAAACATGGGGGTCAAACTCATGGTGATGACCTTCTTCTCCATGGTCATGGTCTCCCTCTTCTTCCTTGCCACCTGGCAAGAGCAACATATCGCCTGTCGCCTTGATGGTTTTCACTTTTTTCTTATCCAAGGTATCTAGCAATTTAGGTACCCATGTTTCCATGTTTTCATTTTCATAAACGAAGGTATCTGCATCTTGGATTTTGGCAACTGCCTTGGCAGATGGTTCGTATTCATGAGGTTCTGTCCCAGCACCGATTAGGAGTTCTACATTAGCCGTATCTCCTGCGACTTGCTTGGTAAATTCATAGACAGGGTAAAAGGTTGTCACGATATTGAGTTTACCATCTGCCTGTTTTTGATTGGAACAAGCCACTAAAAACAAGGCACATAGACTGGCTAGTAATAAGCTAATTTTTTTCACGTTCGTCTCCTATTTGATAAAACGTCTTACTAAACTGATTAGTATAAAGACAGTTACAAAAATAATGGTAATACTTGCACTTGCAGGTGTTTCTGCATAGTAGGAAATGTAAAGTCCTGCTACCATTCCCAAAAAGCCAATCGCACTGGCAAGCAGCATAACCGATTTAAAGTTTTTCCCCAGACGCAGGGCAATACTAGCTGGCAAGACCATAATGGTCGATACCAGAAGAGCTCCTGCTGCAGGAATCATAAGGGCAATAGCCACCCCTGTCACCATGTTAAAAAGAATGGACATGGTACGAACTGGCAAGCCATCCACAAAGGCCGTATCTTCATCAAAAGTTAAGATATACATAGGACGAAGAAAGAGAAAGGTCAAAATCAAAACAACCGCCGCAATGACAAAGAGGGAAATGACCTGTTCTTCACTGATAGTCACGATCGAACCAAAGAGATATTGGTCCAAACTCATTGAACTCGAGCTTTTACCCTTGCTCATGACAATCAGAGAAACAGCCAGACCTGTTGACATGAGGATAGCTGTCCCGATTTCCATAAAGCTCTTGTAAACTGTACGGAGATACTCCAGAAAGACCGCCGCAATCAAGACAATGGCAATAGTAGAAACAGTTGGAGAAATCCCCAAAACCAGACCAAAGGCTACACCTGAAAGTGAGACGTGGCTAAGGGTATCACTCATCAAACTCTGACGACGCAAGATGAGGAAGGTTCCCAATACCGGTGAGAAAAGACTCATAGCAATAACCGCCAAAAAGGCGCGTTGTATAAAGTCGTAAGATAATAAACTAAGCATGGCCCACCTCCTGGCCATTCTCATGAACATTGAAACAACGCCATGGCGAGTCTTGGTTACGGACTAGATGAATATTGCGATCCGCATAATCCTTAACTTCTTCAGGGTCATGGGTAATCATCAAAACAGCCTTGCCATGATGATGGGCGCTGTGGTGCATGAGTTCGTAAAATTCATTTTTACTTCCTGCATCCATCCCCGTTGTCGGCTCGTCTAGGATAAACACATCAGGGTCAGAAGCAAACATACGCGCAATTACCGCTCGCTGCTTTTGTCCCCCAGATAGAGACCCCAAGCGTTTGTCTCGATGTTCCCACATGCCAACTGAGTCCAGACTAGCCTTGATATGCTCCTCATCATGAGCATTCAAACGACGGAACCAGCCTTTTCTCGGATAGCGACCCGACTTGACAAATTCATAGACCGTACTTGGAAAACCAGCATTAAAACTGGCAATTTGTTGAGGAAGATAGGCTATTCTCAATTTCTTACCTTGCGTATTTGTCTTTGAAATAGCCACCTTTCCAATGCGTGGTTGCAGAATTCCAAGACTAGCCTTGATGAGCGTCGTCTTAGCCGCTCCATTTTCCCCAGTCAAGGTAACAAATTCCCCACTATCAACACAATAATTGATATGTTCAAGAACAGGCTCCTTATCATAATAGAAGGACAAATCCTCTACCGTAATATATCTCATTATTTGATTTCTCCTACTAAAGCAGTCAAAAACCGCTGAATCACTTTTTGTTCATTTGGAGTAAACTGAGTCGCCACTTGTTCATAGGTTAAAAGTGTATGCTCATGGTGATGGTGGTGCTCCTCAGCGATTGGACGAGCCAAGTCAGTCAACTGATAAAAAATCACACGCGCATCTTTAGAATCTTTAGATGTTTCCAACATCCCTTCCTTGACCAAAGACTTAATGGCCTTGGTAACTGCCGCCTGACTGACATTGAGACGACGGGCCAATTCTGAATTTGTTAAAGATTCCTCTGACAAGAGCATAAGGATATGCTCCTGAGTATTGGTCAGGGCCACCTCGCTAGTGCAATGACCTATTAGGATTTCATGCTGATTTTCCGCCTGCAAAATCACCTCATTCAAAAAAGCATTGATATCCTTTGCTAGCTGTCTCATATCTGACTCCTTTCCTTTTAGACTTCTCTTTTTTAAGAGAAAAATACTATTCTTTGACATTTTGTTTACCAGTTAATTATATCACAAGCAAAAAAAGAGTCAAGAAAAAACGTGAAAACTAGTTTCATTCTTGAACTCTTCTATATTATATTATCTATTGAAATTCTTTGACATCTCCATCATAAGTCGCCCAATCTTTGCTGAAAAAGCGCTCATTCAGATGGTAAGTCGGAGCTGGTGTGGGATTGGATAGGAAAGGATCAACTGCCTTGTCAAAAGCCAACCAACCCAACCAACCAAGGTGAATGGTGTCCTTCATAAAGAAAGGCTCCCCGCCGTCCTTAGAAAAATCTGCTATATTGGTAAAACCTTGACTTTCTAACTGGTAGCGAATCTTCTGCACCGTTTGTTGGTACATATCCTCTCGTAGACCAGCATAGTCCATCCATTTTTTATTAACAGGTGGAATGATAAAAATCGGGTTTACCTTAGATTTAGAAAACTGTGTTAAAACCAACTGCAAGTCATTATACTCTGGCGACTTGAGATAGGTAAAGCTTTTCTGAGAATCCTTTAATTTCTTCAAATCCTTCTTGATCTGCTCATTATAGAAATAATTTTCCATTCCCATCTCATTATTGGAAGTATTTTTTTCAGCATCTGCTTTGACAACATCTTCTATTGCTTGATAAGAAAACTGGTCTGGCAAGATTTTTAAATACTTAGCTACATGCTTATCGTAGTTAACATAGCCTCTAACCGAAAACTGACCAAAAAAGGAGGCTTGGCGTTCATTAAAACGAGCCAATAATTCAATCATTTCATTGTCTGCTGTCGACAATTCTTCTTTACTTGCCAACTTCTGAACCAGGTCCTTCATAGCTACGTTTGGGAACTGTTGCAGTAAGCGAGTCGCTGCATATTGACTAGCCTGATCCCCAGATTGATGTTTCAGAAAACTAGTCAACTGGTCTCCATTAAAATACTGCTGGAAGGCTGCTGGATCATAGCCATTTTTACTGAACCACTGAGGTGAGATAACATACACAACTTGTTTATTCTCCAGCTGTGGTAACATCTGTTGCATTCCAAAATATTGGTTAAGCGATGCAGCTCCCCCCTGTCCTAAAAGATAAGGACGGTAGGAACGATTGTATTTCTCAGCTAATACCGCAGGATGAGCACCGTCAAAACGAAGCCATTCACTAGAGCCAAAGAAGGGAACAAAACGCACATTTGGATCAGATAGTGCTCTGACTTTTTGACTTCGCTCCTTAAAACTATCGATAGTAGTAGCCACTGCTGAACGCTTTTCAGCTCCTAGATTATGATGCATCTCAGTAGGATAAAAGAAAATGAGCAGAAAAACCAACAAACCAGCTATCAAGACCGGTCCGAAGATCATCCATAAGCGTTTAAGCATTTTGTAGCTCCACAATACCAGCTATGATTTTATTAGCTGTATTCCAGTCGTCACGACCAAACTCTGTTACAGGGACACGAATGTCAAAACGGTTCTCAATCTCCACAATCAACTCAACCGTTCCCATACTATCCAAGACACCTGCATCAAAAAGATCTTCATCCATCATGTCAGAAACATCTTCCATAAACAACTCATCAATAATTTCAATAACTTCTGATTTGATATCCATATTTTATTTCCTTTTATTTTTTAAACCATAGATTATTCAAGAATCCAGAAAAGATTAAGAATGACAACATGACAACATGGAAAGTGACAACCATGCCAAGCAACTGAATCCAGCGATTCTCAGGTAGGGCAGCCTTCCCTGCTTTTTTCCGTTCCTTATTGAGCGTTTTTTTCTTGCGAACCCAGGCATCATTGATGACCAAGCCTAGTCCATGAAAGAGTCCATAGGCGATATAGTACCAGGTCACACCATGCCAAAATCCCATAATCAGCATATTTACAATGTAGGCCATGCTTGAGGTTACATTACGATTTTTAAAGACTTTCTTTCTGGTTAACACCATCACCATTCGCATAAAGACAAAGTCACGGAACCAGAAGGACAGACTCATATGCCAGCGATTCCAAAACTCCTTTAAATCCCTTGATAAAAAGGGCTTGTTAAAGTTGATAGGGCTACGGATTCCCATCAAGTTTGAGATGCCCAAAGCAAACATAGAATAACCTGCAAAATCAAAGAAGAGCTCCAGACCAAAAGTATACATAACTGCCAAGGCATAGAGATTAAAGAAGCCACCTGACTGCAAGGCTAAATTCTTCAGAGGAGGTAGTAAGGTCTCTCCTAAAACATGAGCTAGGATAAACTTATACAAAAAGCCCCACATGATATAGCGGACAGATTCATCCAGCATATCCATCAACTCATCTCGCTCAGGAATGGCCTGATAATTTTCATTAAATCGCTTAAAGCGATCGATTGGACCACTCGAGAAAGTTGGCATGAAGAGAAGGAAACGGAGGAATTCCCAGAGGGTAAAATCCTTAATCACTCCATCTCTCAGCTCGATGACAATTCCAACCGAACGAAAGGTAAGGTAAGAAATTCCCAAGAACCCAAGCAAAGACTGCGTTCCATTGATAGCTGGTTGCACCTTGACAAAGATAATCGGAAGTAGGGACAGAAAACTAACTAAGTAGAAGACCCACTTGCCATCCTTGCTTTTTCGATAATGCTTGTAGAAAAGCAGGAGCAATATTTCCCAGCAAAGGTAAATACCCAAGGCAGCTAGTTGATTGGTCTTTCCACCCACCAACATGGTGACAATAAAGAAGAGACTTACCAACACTTCATACCAGGCAAAGCGTTTCTTGAAAAAGAGACCTATAAAGATGGGCAAGGTTGCAGCAATCACATAAACAAAATACTGAGGATTGCCATATGGCTCTAAATGAGGAAGCTGTTGAAAAAACTCCATCATCTCTTATTCACCTCGTTAATCAATCCTTTGATGTCAATCTTTCCATTTGGAGTCAGTGGCAAACTGTCTCGGTAAAGGAATTTAGATGGTATCATGTAGGACATCATGATGTCTGTCAGGTCTTCCTTGATGGCCTTGGTAATATCGATATCTCGCTCAAACTGCTCACGAACACTGTCTTTTAAGATGACATAAGCCAATAGATTTTGTACCTTGTGGTCCTTGTTATAGCGCGGTACTGCGACAGCAGATTCGATAAAGCGAGACTTGTTGAGGTTTTGAGAGACATCTTCTAACTCAATGCGGTAACCGTTAAACTTAATCTGGAAGTCCATGCGTCCGCCGTAGAGAAGCAAGCCCTCATCTGTCATGGTTCCCACATCGCCTGTGTGATAGGCTGGCAGATCTTCAAACTCAAAGAAGGCTTCTGCTGTTTTTTCAGGATTGTTCATATAACCTTTTGAAACAGCTGGCCCAGAAACAATGATTTCTCCCTGCTCACCATTTGGCAGTTTATTTCCTTCCTCGTCAATGATAAAGGTTGGAGAATCAGCCTTGGTATAGCCGATTGGTAGGCGTTTGAGAGTCGCTAACATCTCGTCTGTCACGGCAACTGCTGACAGAGCTACTGTCGCTTCTGTTGGGCCGTAAGCATTGATGATACGGGCATTTGGGAAACGCTCGCGCAGTTTTTGAGCTGTTTTGACCGTCAATTCTTCACCATCAAAGTAGAAATGCGTGATTCCAGGCATTTTCTCACTGTTGAAGTATTCAGATAACATGGCCATATCTGCAAAGGATGGTGTTGATGTCCAGATAGCGATTGGCAATGAAAAGATAGCCGCAAAGAGTTGCTTAAAGTCCTGAGTGATGACTGAAGGAAGAGTGAAAAGCGTACCACCAAGTGCCAAGGTCGGTGCCCAATACATGACAGACAAGTCAAAAGAATAAGGTGGCTGTGCCAGCATTTGCGGACGACTCGGTGTCGCAAATTCCTTATCCGTAATCATCCAGTTTGTAAAGCTGAGGAGATTATCATGTGAAATCTGCACTCCCTTAGGCTTACCAGTCGTACCAGAAGTAAAGATAATGTAGTAATTATCATCTCCCTTGACTGGATGCGTGATTTCATAGTTATTCCCTTGGGCAAAGGCTTCTTGAACCTGAGCTAGATTTATCATTGGTGTAGAAACCTGCTCCAAGGGAAAGGCTGAAATGGCAATAATCAAGCTTGGCTCTGCTACTTCTAAAATAGCTGAAACTCGCTCCAAGGCCGAATGGCTATCAATTGGAATGTAGGCATGACCTGACTTAGTCAGCGCTACAAAGGTTGCCAACATTTCATATTCTTGGCCACCAAAAACAACCACAGGAGACTTCTCAGGCAAGCCTAGTTGGTCAATGACTGCAGCCAAACTATCCGAATCAGCCTTTAAGTCGCCATAAGTGTGTCTCTGCCCCAAAACATTATAGACAGGATAGCTAGGCTGTGTCTGAGCAAAATGCTCAATGGTTTCAATCATATCTACTATTGGTTTATTTGACACAATAGGGATTCTCCTTCAAGTTAAAATTCATTATAGATAAAGCTTCCTTGACCCTGACCAAGATAGCTAAAGAAGTAAAGCAGCCCTAGAAAGATAAGAAAATACAAGGCTGTCCGACCAAGAAAGAGGTACAATTCTTTTCTCTGTTTCATCAAGAAAAACCATTCATTTCTGTAATTTTTCGCTAAAATAAGAGTGATTCTTACTAGCTTATTTTTCTACCATTGTACCACTTTATATAGTATCTTTTCAATTGTTTACCGTATGTTTCCAATAGATTTCAGCTTATTTTAAGGATTATACAGTTTTTCTATGTATATTTTCAAATAGAGTGATCCTGCTTCAAAACTCCATTTCAGGAGACAATGAAGTAAATCTTCCCATAATAAAACACACAATATCAAGTTTTTTCAACACCTGATACTATGCGCTTTTCTGATTTTTAAAGACTTTTTAACCACTCTCTCATTTAAAATAATCTCGTCTGATATAAATTAAAATAGCTTCTATCATCAGACAAATGGCTGATAGCCAAAAACTGATGCTAATACCAAAACTCTCAGTAATATAGCTCATTAGCAAAACAAATACTGAAAATGCTAATGTAGAAATCACTTCAAGAACGGAATAGACATTAACTAAATGATTTTCCTCTACTGTTTCCTGAAGAAATACACTTTCAGGAACTTCTTTTAGTTGCGATAACATACCAACTAAAGCTGAAAATAATAAAAACATCTGTGCGTTTGGAAAATATAGAATAGTCAGTGTCACTATTGCCATAGCTACAAGAGGAAAAAGAATACTTTCCCATTTAGCAGCAAGGAACTTTTCAGATAGCCTAAAAGCAATTAAGCCACTAATTATAATACCAATAGAGTATGCTGTATTAGAATATCCCCAGTAACTTTCCGTTTTATTTAATAACTCCGTTACAAAAACAAATATAATGGAAGAAACCCAAATCGTATTTGAAAAAATTTCCAATAAATTTGCTGATACAAAAAGTCTTAATCTAGGGTTTCTAGCAACTAACTTCCAACCTTTGAGCAAAATTTCAAGATTAGTTTCTGACTCTAACACCTCCACTTCAGCGTTAGGAAGAAATAACATCAGAAAGCTAGAAATGATATACAAGACTAAAATGATAAACGTGGTAGGTAACAGACCAATTGTTGCAAACAAGAGTCCACCTAATCCCCAACCTATCAATTGAACAGCTTCACCAGTCATTGATAAGGCTGAATTAGCCTTACCCAAATCGGTCGCATAGCGTGGCACAATAGCATAGGAAACGGGTGCTGCAAAACCATCTAGTATGGAAATTGCAACAACAAATAGATAGGTCACCAAAGGCGCTACGGATTGCATTACGGTAAACATTCCTACCAGTATCGCCAATAATATAGTCTTTCCAAATTGAGATAAAGATAAAACCCTATTTAGCGCTAACCTTTTAGTAACCAACGGAACTAAAAGACTCGCAACAAAAGAGGATATTCCTATTAAGATAGGAACTAGTGATGTGGCAATTACTGATTTTGAAATAATGTATATGTTAGCAATGATTGTTACTCTAAAGAAAATATCTGCTAAATTTGCAAATAATTGAGAGACTAACAACTTGACAAATGAATTAGACATGTAGCGCTCCCCCTTTAGTTACAAACTTTGGAATTAAATTTGATTTTTAATATTTTAGCATAAAATAGCAGAAAACAAAAGTGAGGTTTTTTACATGAAAAAACAAAAACTATTGCCTTTATTATTCCTAATTTTAGGAGGAATTATGATTATCGTTGTTGGCTAGTACTAAGAAGTTAGTTAGTTAGTTAGTAGAATAATTACATCTTCAATCGAAAAAGAGACTGGAAAAAGTCTTAAAAATCAGAAAAACGCTCAAATCCTTTGGCGCTCTAAGCTTTTCTAATGATAGATTTTAGATAGTCAAAAAAATATCTGAAAAGTTCCCAGGATCGTCGTCTCAGCATCAAAAATACGTGAAATTTGCATAATTAAAATAAATTTCAGGGGAGTTAATCGAGTAGGGGATAATCTCTAGCCCCTCTCACACCACCGTACGTGCCGTTCGGCATACGGCGGTTCAACTAACTTTTAACGCATGTCGTTCAAGGTAATAATCCAAACACGAAACCAGTCCACGTTTTTCAAGGACTGGTTTTGATATAGCACGTTTAAGTACCGACTTCTGAGCTACTAATTGATAATGGTCGCCCCAGCCAGATACCTTATCTGCTATCCATTTAGGAACTCCTAACTTAAGCAATCCCCATAATCGTCTCGATTTCTTCTTCCATTGCTTCCAGATAATCACTCGTAGGCGAGTACGCAAGCGCTCATCTATGCTGGCGACTATACTTTTCATATTTCCCAATGAGAAATAGTTTATCCATCCTCGAATAGACAAATTCAGTTGCTCAATACGTCTTGTTAGGTCTATACTCCATTTCCTCTGTGTTAGTTTCTTCAATTTAAACTTAAATCTCCGAACACTATCTTGATGTGGACGGCTTTTCCAACCATCTGATGATTTCCAGAACCCAAAACCTAGATATTTCAACTCTCTTGGTCTGGTAATCTTAGTCTTGGTCATGTTTACTTTCAAACCTAGCCGTTTCTCAATAAAACGACTGACTGAATACATCACACGCTTAGAGGCTGCCTCGCTTCCGACCGTATCACACAATCATCTGCGTAGCGCACAAATCGAAGTCCCCTCTTTTCTAATTCCTTGTCCAATTCATTAAGCATGATATTGGATAAGAGAGGAGATAAATTTCCTCCCTGTGGTGTACCAACTAGTGTTTTATAACGTTGACCATTAATGATAACACCTGAATGAAGATACTTACGAATCAAGGATTCCGTATCTCCGTCTTCGATAATGTTATGTACTAAGGACATCAATCTATCTTGAGGAACTGTATCGAAAAATTTCTCTAGGTCTATATCCACTATCCACTCATAGCCGTCATTTAAGTATTCTAAGAGCTTCATGATGGCTTTTTCACATGACCTATTTGGTCTGAAACCATAACTCGTATCTGAGAAATGGGGTTCACAAATGGGGCTCATGACTTGGACAATGGCCTGTTGAATCATTCTATCCATAACTGTTGGAATTCCTAGTTGACGGATGCCTCCGTCTGGTTTAGGTATCTCAACTTTAAGAACTGGTTGAGGCTTATATTTTCTCTGTTTTATCAGTTCCTTAGTCAAGCGCCAGTTTTGTCTGAGATAATTATCCATCTCTTCGATAGTCATTCCATCAATCCCAGCTGAGCCTTTATTGGATTTTACTTGATTGTAGGCTTCCAGCATATTTTCGCGTGATAATATCTTATCTAGCAGTTTTGACATGTGCCTATTCCTTTCTTGTTTTGGTGCCTGAGGGACATCTTATATTGGTGAACCTTCATCTAGTCATTACGTGTCAAAGTCCAGTTCTATCAGACCACTCATTTTACAGACACAAGTGAAGTAGGATTACTTCGATCTGTCGTTTTCTCTTTCTAGCGACAGACCTCAAACAGTCTCTCCCCAGACTGTTTGAGTATTCACCCCTTCGCTCCACTTCCATTACGGAAGTTTCCTCACTACTATGGGCTCGGCTGACTTCTCATGATTCGTTGTTACTACGCTTTCAGCGCTCATGAAACCTCACGGGATAAGTCGTACATCTTTTCTCGTTTATACAAGATATGAGGACGTTAAAAGGTTACAGTGAAAATAGGAAATCTGACGCAGAGTCTTTAGACTCTAGAAAGATTTATCTTTTTCACACAAACCTTAGTCCGAATTCAATTACTCTCGTGATTTACACATATAGGTTACGACTACCTTTTTGGACTTTAGAGTTTGAAGCCTCCTTATCCGCTATATACGCCTTACTATCACGTTCCTGTTCGTAGAGCCACGATTTCGCTATCCCTTCCTCTCCCTGCTACCTCACGATAGTCAGGCTTGGGAATCGCTATTGGGTTCACCGGTAGCAGGTGCCCACGGAGGACTTACACCTCAGATATACGACATGCCCGTCGTACTACAAAAAAACGACGATTTAAATCGTCGTTTTGCTAATATAAATATGCATTTTTTTTTTTTTTTTTGAAAATACGTCTATTTATTTTTTATTGTTTTTTATTGTAGAGCAGACCCAAGCGAATGAACATAGGTTGTAAAAAGCAAATGAAAAAACTGCGAGGATAATAGCTTCTGTGTCTAAATAACCCATTTCGAGACCTCTTTTCAACAACAACAAGCCTGTAGTTTCGATAACGATCAAACATAAAAATATATAAAAAATTTTCGCATTAAGCATATTGTTACCGCTTTCTTTTTATTTGGTTTTATTGTATAATAAAAGTTGAAAAAAATCAAAAATACAAAGGAGTTTCCGTTATGTCTAAGATGTTTAAATGCATGTGTTTGCTAGTTATGTCTGTTTTCTGTATGTCTAGCATTTCCCCGTCGCTTGTTTGTTTTTGCTGATGATAGCTTATCGGCAAACTCTAAAGTTGTATCTGGTGAGGCTCAGTTTGAGAATGGCTCATCAGTGCGGTTCGGAGATACGCAAGTAAATATTTTAAGCGATGAAGTTCTTGAGGTTGTCAATCCAGATGGAAGTGTAGACACTATTGAACGACGTGCTGACGGCGTCTATATCAATGGGGCATTTTATATGGCTTATCAAAAGAATGAAATCGACCTAAATATATCTTTTAGATCATACGATCCTAATGTTTGGAATTACGTCAACACAATACATGGGAATAAACAAGCTAACACATTCGCTAACTTCATGACTGGTGCTGGAATCAGTTATATGATTGGTAGGATAGGTGCTTTATTGGGGGGTCCATGGGGTGCAATAATTGGTGGAGCATATTTTGGTATACAAGCTTATCAGTCTTACTTGGATTCACAAAGCCCATATCCATACTACATAACAAGTACTTATATCCATGTTGCTCAAAGAAAATGGAAGTTTATCACTGAATACTATAGAAACTCAAACTATACTGGGTATGTAAAAACCGTAACAACCTACGTGAATTTCTAAAATATAAACCCTGCCTAGATATAAAGGCAGGGTTTATATTTTAGTTAATTGCTCAAGTAATTTGTAAGCATAATACTTGCGAAACTCTATTTGTTCAAGCGGTTCAAAAGCTCTTGTTTTTTATCCTCAAGCTCAGCTCTCCTTTGCTCGATTTCTTCACGTTTTTGGGCGATTTCTGCTTGCGCCTCGGGAGTTTCCAAAGTGCCTTGTGACTTGTGAAATTCTACTAGCATATCAACGATTTTTGGGTCTAATTCGTTGACATAATCAGGATTTGACTATTTCGGCACGTTGCTTGCAGGTGCTTGCTTTTTGCCGCCTTTTTTGGGCGTTTTGGCTTGTTGTTCAGCTTTCTGACTGTAGTTGACCTCGTGGAATTTTCGTGCTTGATATGATGCGTTTTTTTATGAGAAGATTTACTTCATTTTTTGCTGAAATTGGGCTCTTGCCCAAGCTCTATCAACATAATTGTTTTCTAGATTAGAAAAGTGAGAATACAAGCACGGCCAAGGCTGCTCCGATAACAGGGCCTACAACAGGAATCCAAGCGTAAGACCAGTCTCCGTCTCCCTTGTTTGGAATTGGCAAGATGCTGTGCATGATACGAGGTCCAAGGTCACGAGCTGGGTTCAAGGCATAACCTGTTGTCCCACCTAGTGATAGACCGATACCGACAATCAAAGTTCCCACTGCAAAGGTTCCGATACCTGCCTGAAAATCGTAAAGACCCAAAGCAAAGATTGTCAACACCAAAACAAAGGTTCCAAGGATTTCGCTAATCAAGTTTGATACAGTATCCTTGATGGCTGGTCCAGTACTGAAGGTTGCCAGGATATTGCCTGCATTTTCTTCTGCCTCATAGTGAGGTTTGAATTGCAACCAAACCAAAATCTGACCCAGCATGGCCCCTGCGAACTGGGCTAAGATATAAGGCAAAACGGAAGCCCAAGGCAAACCACCTTTTAAGGCCACACCGATGGTCACAGCTGGGTTTAAATGAGCTGGACTGAGCTTGCCAGATACAAAGACTGCAACCGCAACTGCAATCCCCCAACCCATAGTAATCACAATCCAACCTGAGCTATTGCTCTTGGTTTTAGGAAGAACCACACCTGCAACAACACCATTTCCTAGAAGAATCAGGATTAAAGTCCCTAGAAATTCTCCAAATAATTCATTCATCATCTTTCTGTCTCCATTAAAAAGAAGGGACGGGCGACAAGGAATGCTGCCCTCCACCTCTTTTATTTTTTCTTAATTTTTTAATTCTGCTAAATCGTTGTTAGCGAGAGCTGCTTTTACATCAGCACGGTAAGTTGCTTTTTCTTCTTCTGTCCAGTCATAGAATCGTCCCATTTCATCCAAAATTGGCTCAACGATACTATCCAAGCTATCACGCATAAAGAGCATGTGATTGGTACGACGAAGAAGGAAGTCAACTGGGCTAAGAGTCAACTCATTGCGCATTGCATAGTGAAGGGACAAGGTGTCTGCCAAGCTAAGACCTGGCGCTTGTTCCAAGCTGTGAGCAAGTGCAAAGACCTTCGGTGCATTTGAACCGTAAAGATTTGCTAGGTAATGAGCTTCCTTGCTATCCAAACCACGTGAAACTCCAAGTTGCGCAAAGGCTTCGATTTCTGAATCCACATTTGCTGGGTTCAATTCTCCACCTGAAACAGGGTAAGTTTTAGAATTGATCAATTTAAAGCTACGGTCAAATTCTGCTTTGAGGATGTCAACCACGCGCTCCATAGCTCCTTCAGCCATCTTACGGTAGTCTGTGATTTTACCGCCAGCAAGAGTCAAAAGACCATTGTCATCACGGTCCAAGCTAGACCCACGAGAAACTGCAGATGGATCCAAATGTTTCTCAGATGTGCTACTTTCAAGCTTGCTGACAGCAGACTCAACATCTTCACGTGTTTTTTCTTTGGAGAGATAAGATTCAACAGTCGCAATCAAGTTGTCAAAGCTTTCATCACTGATGGTACCGTTATTTCCACCATTATAGTCAGAGGCACTGTTCCCTGCAATCAATGGACGAAGACCTGCCCAGCTGCTTTCGATATCATCAATGGTGATGTTGGATTCTGGAAAGCGGTTGTTGACAATGCCAAGTAGATAATCTACATCTTCTTGAGTTACTTTTGGATGCTCCAAATCACCTGTGTAGTCTGTATCAGTTGTACCAAAGTAAGTCTTGTTTTCACGTGGGAGAACAAAGACCATACGACCGTCACCCAAACCTGTGTCAAAGTAAACTGGCTGTGAAACCTTGATTTTGCTTGAATCCACTACCAAGTGAACTCCCTTAGTTGGGCGCATTTGTGAGAATTGCGTTCCCTTATTAGACAAATTACGTACTTTATCACTCCAAGGACCTGTTGTATTAATAACCAGACGGGCCTTGATTTCAAATACTTGGTCTGTCAAGAGATCACGAGCTACAACACCTGTAATCTTGCCACTTTCGTCAAAAAGGAAGCCTTCTGCCTTCACGTGGTTGGCAATGAGGGCACCGTCTTGGTTGGCACGTTTGATGTTTTCAATCACGAGACGCGCATCGTTGTTACGGAAGTCAAGATACACTCCACCTCCTACCAAGCCTTCCTTCTTCAAGTTTGGCTGGCGTTCCAAGACTTGATCCTTGCTCAAAACCTTGTTGGCAGCTGGTGTGTTGCTAACACCTGCCAAGAGGTCGTACAAGTCCATGGCTACTTTGAGACGGAAGAGGCTAAAGGTTGCTCCATCTTCATCGTAAACTGGTAAGAGCATTGGATCTGATTTTGGAATGTGTGGAGCGATTTGTTGAACCACTGCACGTTCAGAAACCGTATCTGAGACCACTTCTACGTCAAATTGTTTGAGGTAACGAAGTCCTCCGTGAACCAATTTTGTTGAACGACTAGATGTTCCTTCTGCAAAGTCTTGCATTTCAATCAAACCAGTCTCAAGACCGCTAGCTGCCGCCTGCAAGGCTACACCAGCTCCTGTGATTCCTCCACCGATAATCAAGAGGTCCAGGGTACGTTCCTGCATTTTTTTAATTGACAATTCACGTGTTTTCTTTGAAAATTCCATATTTACACACTTTCTAAATAAATCGCTTTATTCTGCCAGTATTAGTCGTCTACTTCCGCAAAGACTTGAGTTGCTTTCACAGCCTTCTTCCAGCCCTTGTAGAGTTGTTCCTTGCGAGATTCGTTCATAGATGGCTCAAAGAGTTCTCCTGTCTCGTTCAAGAGTTTCAACTCGTCCAAGTCTTTCCAGTACCCTACTGACAAACCTGCTAGGAAGGCCGCTCCTAGAGCTGTTGTTTCCAGGTTTTTAGCACGTGCAATGTCAATGCCTAAAATATCCGCCTGGAACTGCATGAGGAAGTTGTTCATGGCTGCACCACCATCCACCTTCAGTACTTGAATGGCGGTCTGAGTATCCACTTGCATGGTGTCGATGATATCACGCACTTGATAAGCAATAGATTGCAAAGTCGCCTTGATAAAGTCTTCTTTGCTTGTTCCACGAGTCAAACCAAAGACGGAACCACGAGCATTTTGGTTCCAGTATGGAGCGCCTAGACCTGTAAAGGCTGGAACGACATAAACTTCATCGTTGTTGTGAGAATCACGAGCGTATTTTTCAGATTCTGGTGAATTTTCAACCATGCGAAGACCGTCACGAAGCCACTGAATAGCACTTCCTGCGATGAATATTGAACCTTCCAAGGCATAGTAAACCTTGCCGTTGATTCCGTAACCAATCGTTGTCAAGAGGTTGTTTTCAGACAACTGCATTTCTTCCCCAGTATTCATGATGATAAAAGAACCTGTTCCATAAGTATTTTTAACCATACCAGGTTCAAAAGCCAACTGTCCAAAGAGGGCTGCTTGTTGGTCCCCAGCCATACCTGAGATTGGCACCTCACCACCATAGAAATGGAATGGAGCTGTCTTACCGTAGATTTCAGAGTTAGAACGAACTTCTGGCAGCATAGCCTTCGGAATGTTGAGAATTTCCAAAATCTCATCATCCCATTTGAGTTCTTTAATGTTATAAAGCATGGTACGAGCTGCATTTGAGTAGTCAGTCACGTGAGTCGCACCGTCAGTCAATTTCCAAACCAACCAAGTATCGATGGTACCAAAGAGCAATTCACCCTTTTCTGCTCTCTCTTGAGCGCCCTCTACATGATCCAAAATCCAACGAACTTTGGTAGCTGAGAAGTAAGCATCGATGATCAAACCAGTCTTTTCATGGAATTTTTCCACATAACCTTGGCTTTTTAGTTGTTCAGCCAAAGGTGCTGTCTGGCGTGACTGCCAAACGATAGCATTGTAGATAGGAAGTCCTGTTTTCTTATCCCAAACAACCGTTGTTTCACGTTGGTTGGTAATCCCGATTGCCTCGATTTGATTTGGCTTGATACCACTTTCGATGAAAGCACCCGCAATAACTGACTGAACAGAGTTCCAAATTTCATTGGCATTGTGCTCAACCCAACCTGCTTGAGGGAAAATCTGGGTAAACTCTTTTTGACTCGAGCTAACCTTTTCCCCTTTTTTGTTGAAAATGATGGCACGAGAACTCGTAGTTCCCTGGTCAATGGCCATGATGTATTTTTCTTGTGACATGTACTGTCCTCCTGATAAAGATCTTGAGGTGTTTCCTCTTTACACTTACTAGTATACAAAATAAAGCGCTTTCTTGTTTATCAACTTTTTTTAATTTTTAAAAAAATGTGAGGAGATTGTGTGAATTTCACAAAAAAGACCTGGATTAACCAAGCCTTTTAAGTGAATAATAACTGACGAATCCCTGCCAAATCTTCCATATCCAAGTCGTTTTTTAAATAATAGACTGGTGTCTGTTCCTTCTTATGAATCGGGTTATTGGTAACCAGTAAATCATAATGCCGACTAGGGTCATAAGCTTCAATGGTAATAAAACGATTGTATTCCAAATACCGTTTCAAAATGGCTGCCATCCTTGAAAAGACAAGAAAACCAGATGTCAAATCCAGACCAATCCGCATATGCTGGCCACCGTTTTCAGCCATATATTCGATTAACTGGAGCCATTCCCAGAGAATCTTCTTATCTAAATCTGTCCCCTGTTGAAAAGCAGGTAGAGCATGAAAAATCTCCTCTGCTGTCTCTTTAAAATCATGTTCCATCAGTAAATATGGATGACGATTCTCTAACTGGTACTTGTAGCGATCCTGTAAAATATAGCCCTTATAGAGATAGACTTGAGCACAAAGCTGACTGAGTTCATAGGTGACATGGTCCTCTGTATAATCCCCCAATAGTTCCTCCTTCTTCATTTCTTGAATCAATTGCGTCAGTAAATCTGCCAACTGCCCTCCAAAACCAAGAATATACTCCATAGTATGAAGAGGAAGAATGCGATGAGATAGGAGAAAAGAGAAGAATATCATCATCTCACCATCCTCAACTCCTAGTGGAATATGTTGCCCAGCAAAAAAGGACGGAACCTTTCTCAGCAAACGAAGATAGAAGATATTGTCAAAATACCCTCGCATTTTCTCTTCTATGACTTGAAACTGACAAGCATTGACCCGAAGACGTTGTTGACTGATGTGAGCCCAGAGAACCAAGTCCAATTTCTGCCCCACAGACAAACTTGCACCGCAGATTTCCTCTAAATTGGCAATCTCCTGTTTTCTCTCTGGTTTCTGCATGTGACCTTCCCATTCCTGACTCGACCAGACCTTTCGGAAAAGACAGAAATAGAAATAGCGAATCTGATGCTCTGGACCTCGCCAACGTCCATTTTGGATGGATAAATCAAATTCTGACAAAATCTGATTTAAACCAGCCAAGTGACGACCAAGCGTAGCCTCGCTAATCATCAATTCTTGAGCCAGCTGATGGGCTAAAAACTGTTGGTGGTAGAGAAGATAGACCAAAATCTGATATTTAACAGCATTCTCCAAAAACAAGCTCCGAATATCTCTCCCCTTGGTAGCTGCACCGATCGATAGACGCAGATTTTCATCTTCTGAGTGAATAGTCAGTTCTAAGCCACTATCCAAAGCCTTGTCATTGAGCAGGGTGACATATTTGGTTAGGGTTGCTTTTGAAAATCCTGTTTCTTCCATTACAGCCTTGACGGTCGTCTGAGACTCTTGTAATAGAAAGGAAAGGATTGAAAATTGACCACACTCGGCTTTCTCCATCAAATCTCCTAAATACATTTGTTACCCCTTTCATTTTCTACCTTAAGCATAGCATAAATCTTACAAATGCTGAAATAATCTGTTTCTCTTTTTATTTTCATGCTGATTTCCTGGTCCATTATCCTGAAAATCAGTAAACACACGGCTCCCCCTTTGGGCATTTTTATGCTAAAATAGTAGCTATGGATAAAATTATTAAAACTATATCAGAAAGCGGAGCCTTTCGTGCTTTTGTCCTTGATAGCACGGAAACCGTCCGCACTGCTCAAGAAAAACATCAAACCCAAGCTAGCTCAACTGTAGCGCTTGGTCGAACTCTTATCGCTAGCCAGATTCTCGCAGCCAATGAAAAAGGAAATACCAAACTTACAGTTAAGGTGTTGGGCTCTAGCTCTCTAGGTGCTATTATCACCGTCGCTGATACCAAGGGGAACGTCAAAGGCTACGTTCAAAATCCTGGTGTTGACATCAAAAAGACTGCGACTGGTGAAGTCCTAGTCGGACCTTTTGTTGGAAATGGTCAATTCCTCGTTATCACAGACTACGGTACTGGAAATCCTTACAACTCTATAACTCCCCTCATCTCTGGAGAAATCGGTGAAGACCTTGCCTTTTACCTTACTGAAAGCCAACAAACGCCTTCAGCGGTCGGCCTCAATGTCCTTTTGGACGAGGAAGACAAGGTCAAGGTTGCAGGTGGTTTCCTAGTTCAAGTCTTGCCAGGAGCCAAGAAAGAAGAGATTGCTCGCTTTGAAAAACGCATCCAAGAAATGCCAGCTATCTCTACTCTTCTCGAAAGCGACGACCATATCGAAGCCCTCCTCAAGGCTATCTACGGGGACGAAGCCTACAAGCGTCTTTCTGAAGAAGAAATCCGTTTCCAATGTGACTGTAGCCATGAACGCTTTATGAACGCTCTTGCCAGCCTTCCAAGCTCAGACTTACAGGAAATGAAAGAGGAAGACCACGGGGTAGAAATCACTTGTCAATTCTGCCAAACTACTTACAACTTTGATGAAAAGGACCTGGAGGAACTCATTCGTGACAAATCTTAATACACCTTTTATGATTGGCAATGTTGAGATTCCCAATCGTACCGTTTTAGCGCCTATGGCTGGCGTGACCAACTCAGCCTTTCGTACCATCGCAAAAGAGCTCGGAGCTGGACTCGTTGTAATGGAAATGGTCTCTGACAAGGGAATCCAATACAACAACGAAAAAACCCTGCACATGCTTCATATCGATGAGGGCGAAAACCCTGTCTCTATCCAACTTTTTGGTAGCGATGAAGACAGCCTAGCACGCGCAGCAGAATTCATCCAAGAAAACACCAAGACCGATATCGTCGATATCAACATGGGCTGCCCTGTCAACAAAATCGTGAAGAACGAAGCTGGTGCTATGTGGCTCAAGGATCCTGACAAGATCTACTCTATCATCAACAAGGTCCAGTCTGTCCTTGATATCCCACTTACTGTCAAAATGCGTACCGGCTGGGCGAACCCATCTCTGGCAGTAGAAAATGCTCTCGCTGCTGAGGCTGCAGGTGTTTCTGCCCTCGCCATGCATGGCCGTACCCGTGAACAAATGTATACTGGCCACGCAGACCTTGAGACCCTTTACAAGGTTGCCCAAGCTCTAACCAAGATTCCATTCATCGCCAACGGTGATATCCGTACTGTCCAAGAAGCCAAGCAACGCATCGAAGAAGTTGGTGCTGACGCAGTCATGATTGGCCGAGCTGCCATGGGAAATCCTTACCTCTTCAACCAAATCAACCATTACTTTGAAACAGGAGAAATCCTACCTGATTTGACCTTTGAAGACAAGATGAAGATCGCCTACGAACACTTGAAACGATTGATTAACCTCAAAGGAGAAAACGTCGCAGTTCGTGAATTCCGCGGCCTCGCTCCTCACTATCTCCGTGGAACATCTGGCGCTGCCAAACTCCGTGGAGCCATTTCGCAAGCTAGCACCCTAGCAGAGATTGAAGCCCTCTTGCAATTAGAAAAAGTATAATGCAAAAAAGAGCCTAGGACAAAAGTATAATATTAAATATAAAAAGCGAACAAAATCAGTTATCTGACACTCAGAATTCTGTCTTGTTCGCTTTTTTGTCTAATCTATCGATTTTAAAAATTTATAATAAAGAATTCCTAAAATCAAAATCTTTTTATCCCAGACTCTTTTCTTTTAAGCCGAATACTTTTTACAAACATTTTTGAATGAATCAATCACTATTTCATTCTTTTCTTAGCAAGAATGGTTGCCCCCGCCAAGGTAAGAAGACCTGCAATTTCAAGTGCTAGATTTGAAATAGATCCAGTTGATGGCAATGACTTCTTCGGTTTATTTGTTGCTTTTTCGTTTGTTGAAGCTTGGTTAGAAGGTTGCTTGTCCTTGCTTAAATTATTTGTAGTTGATGGCTTCTTATCATCTGCTTGTGGCTTGCTATTATCTGGTTTTGGTTTTTCCAGCTGCGGTTTAACCTCTGGTTTTGGTTTTTCCGGCTGCGGTTTAACCTCTGGTTTTGGTTTTTCCGGCTGCGGTTTAACCTCTGGTTT